>Ga0307512_10000298_pt1 | contig 71816 bp, 79 predicted proteins | sample 14_EM_MG_FD_200267 | JGI IMG/M metagenome (GOLD analysis project Ga0307512, IMG submission 200267) | Populus trichocarpa ectomycorrhiza microbial communities from riparian zone in the Pacific Northwest, United States - 14_EM | ecosystem: Host-associated > Plants > Roots > Unclassified | place... | reverse complement strand
AAGACCAGTACCAATTGACAGCCAGCAAGCCATATATGCTCTGATATTATCACTAGCAAATTTGATTTACAATTGGTGATAAAACAGGGGAGTCAAAAGAAAGACAAAAAATCCGCCAGCTGCATGGACTCTCACTCACATTTTCAACTTGCTCCATTTGACTTGATTTTTGGATGCATACGTAGGCCTTGCAGTTACCTATCATACTGCAGTCTCCGATCTTCTCTCCATTGTGTTGTTGTTGAGTAACTTGCAATTTTGAAAAAAATACCGGGATTTCTTAGTGCAAGGCGCCCCGCTAACGGCTTGTTAGGTGCGGGCGCCGGGCGTGCCCACACCCCTAATAAGGCGCCTGGGCCGTATGCATGAGGTGGCTTATAGGCTTAAGTAGTTCTTGGCGTGTAGCTATCCCACTGCACTTCAACATCCTTCAGCCTTCTCCAACACCTACTCCCAACATCTCCAATTATGGCATCCTTCAACCAACAAGCTGAGCAGGTTCCCTTGCCAGATCTTAACGACCCAGCTGGTGCAACAGCCACTGCAATAGCTACTTCACAAACCATTTCCGCAGGTCAGCAAATCCTTTGCGCGTCGTTGCCAGGATAGTATTGACAAAACATCCCAGACGAGGTTGCCCTCTACGACCGACAGATCCGACTATGGGGAATGGAGGCACAAGCACGGTTTACACCATGAACCCAGCTCCTGAAGCATCCAAACTGATAATTCCACCAGGATGCGCAATGCGAACATCCTCATCATCAATATGCGTGCCCTTGCCAACGAAGTCGCAAAAAATCTTGTTCTCGCTGGTATAGGATCGCTGACTGTCCTTGATCCTGATGTTGTGGTAGAAGATGACTTGGGCGCGCAATTCTTCGTTTCGGAGGAACACGTTGGTATAAATGTCCGTTTAGCGCATCTACTTGCGGGTGTCTTTCGTTTCATGGGCTTACGGGAATGTACACCTGCAGAGAGCCAAAGCTGTAGTGCCAGCCATACAACGGCTGAATCCTCGCGTTCCCATCCATGCCGATACCGAAAAGATTCAAGACAAATCGCCAGAGTTCTTCAGGAAGTTTGATATTGTCATTGCTACGGATTTGGACCTAGATAGCATGGTTAGTAGATCAGGATCACGTGGTGGGGCTTTACTAACTCACGGCAGCTTCTTATAAACGATGCTACCCGCAAGGGGAACGTCCGCTTCTATGCTGCCGCTACATACGGACTTTACGGGTTCATCTTTGCCGATCTCATCTTGCACCAGTTCGTCGTGAAGCGTATAAAGTCTAACGTCACGACCCAAACTGGACGAGAAACCCGCACCCGTAGCATTATTACCACAACAGAAACAAAGGAAGGCAATACGATCTGGGAGTTTGTTACGAAAGAGGAGACTTACTGCCCTCTGTCTGAAGCTATCCATTCCGAGGTCGATAACAAGTGGCGGCCAAGAAAACGCAAGATGATGCCATCGATCCTTCCAGGCATCAAAGCATTATGGAAGTTTCAGCAGAAGTTTGGACGCTTGCCGGAGTCGACGAGAGAGGATTTTGCCGAGTTCACGCGGATCATGACGGAGGCGGATCGCGAACTTGCGCTTCCGGAGGAGCTTGTCAAAGCCGAATTCATCAGGTCTGCATCCGATTCCCATCCCACTCCAAGTTGTCCTGTACTAATGTATATAATAAGACCGTTTGTGGAAAATGCTTCGGCTGAGTTGTCGCCTGTTGCAGCTGTCCTCGGCGGCCTCCTTGCACAAGACGCAATCAATGTGCTAGGCAAGATGGAGCAACCGATCCAGAATCTTTTGGTGTTTGATGGGGACATCAGTGCGGCGCCGATTGTTGTCCTGGCTCTGCAGCGCGAAGACCAGTAAGTGATCTTGTATACCAGCCCCTTCCTAAGGCGCAGCGAGCGTCAAAGTCTAGGCACGAGATCACTCAGTAGGGTATTCCTCAATTGAAGTGCGGTATTGGGTTTTAGGGGGTACAATATTTCATGGCGCATTATTCTTAACGGCGATATAGGTTGTATCTTTTAGCGGTTTTCATATCGGGATTCTTAGTGCGGTCATGTCATTTCTGTCGGTGGATCATCCTGGGCACCTACCTGTATGTTTATGAAAAGACTAGAATAGTCGCGAAGGCTGTATTTTACACATTATCCACATAATCCCAGATCTCGAAATCAGTCGCTTCTACCCCCGATTTATGAGCTGTGAGTTGCTTGATGATCCACATACGTCAATTCTGCCTTAATATCAGTCGTGACAAGACCGAAAAAGAGGTTTTTGGCCCTAATCCCTAATCATACTATGTTGTACCTTGTTTCTTCGTACTAAGTAGGCCAGGTTCGAGTTGCCCATTAGAGAGGTTGCAGTAAAGATGAAGGCGGGTGTGGATGGGAGGCGCAATGCCATTGCTGAGGGGAAGGGAGAGGAGGGAAGCATCACGGTGACTTTACACTTTACAGACTTGAATGCGGAGCTCAAACAGTGTGCAGTGCGTGAGATTCTTCAGTGTAATTATGGCCGCCTACAGATCCGGATTCCACACAACTCATCAACCAATCTCTTTATCCACCAACTAATGGTAGCATGACCAACACCACCCACTCCCCCCACTGTCCCAAAATCTCGTCACTTCCCAGCACAGTCGCAAACGCATCCTCTAATTCTCTCAACACAACATCTACCAAATGGAGGAAAGCAAAACAGAAAAATGAAACGGAATAACGAAACAAAAAATCAAAACGGAAAAATGTTCTTATCGCCCTGTATAGGTTCCAAGGTTCTTAACAATCGCAAGCCTCAGAGATTATGACGGCGAAGTCTTCTGATGGATGGCAGTGAAGGGTGGGTAATCTATGAGCGGGTTCGCTGAATACGGGAAGTAAATATTCCATTTGATTCTATGATATACGTACTGACCATGGCCGCGGCGGCTTAGATTGACCGATATCTAGACACCATCCGGGCCTACAATCCTTGTACCCAACTCTAACTCACTGGATGCCCCCTCTTCATCTTCTCTTCCCGAGTCTACCCTTCCATTATTGGAGTCGTCTGACCCGTGAGCCGTTTGTGTGGTGGTTAGTTAATTACTAGTAGTGGTGTGCGGATCGTTATATACACGAGTGCGCATTGGTGATGGCTCCGCAATATCCCCGCAGCCGTTTTCGGATGGCGCCGAGATTGGCGAAGCTAGATACTCATGTACGATAAACCAGTAGTTTATCTAGTGTATCTGTGTATCTTATTGTTCCACTGCATATCAAGCATCGAATGAGCTCCCGTTCTTCTCTGGCGACAAAACCGAGTACACCAAAAATAAGCCATAGAATCGGTGCAGCCATCAATAGAAGCATCTGGAGTCACAATGACTTAAGAAGGGGGGAATGGTATTCTAAGGGTCGCGTTGATGTGCTTTGTCGAGGCAAATGGCATGTGGTTACTGGTACCGGCTTGATGGTTGTTACTTGAGCCATGATTGTCGTGTGCCAACTCCCAATACCAAAAATTTAGTATATATGTTCAGCACTCATGTATTTCGACACGGCAAAATCAGGATAAAAAAGTCCGTCCATCACCTCTCCCTAATAACATCTCCAAGAAACATCAAGATAAAGTACATAACAGCATCAAAATCGCCATTTCAGAATAACAAAAAACAAAAACATCGCTAAATTAACAAAAGTGCTATCGAACCGCCCTTATTCCTCCTCACTCTCACTATCCTCCTCTTCCTCTTCTTGTCTATCTCCATATAATTCCCTAATACTCTTCGGTGCGCCACCTGCCAGCGGTGGTGGTACCAACCTCGGCATATCATCGTCTTCATCACTCACATCGTCGTCTTCTAACACCAGACCCAGCCCCACTGCATGTGAATGATCATCCCCACTCCCCAGTGCCTCTTCTAGCTCCTTTCCAATATCAAAATCAAAGTCAGGCTCGTCTGCCTCTTCCTCGACAGCTTGTGCTGGCGTTGGTGCTGCCATTTGTGTTGTGGGTGGTGGGGCTGGGGGAACATCTTCGTCTTCGTCGGAGAAATCAACCTCTTCATCGTCGCTATCCAGCACGGGCTCGGGGTCGGGTAGCACAATCTCTTCCACTGGAGGGGGAGGTGGTGGAGGCGGAGGCGGTGGAGGAGCAGCTTTTTTCTTTGGTGGGGCACGGGGCTTGGGAGCAGCTTTCGCCTTTGGTTTGGGAGCAGCTTTCTTTTTCGCTGGTGGGGGAGGCGGAGGCAGCGGTGGGGCAGCAACTTCCATCATCTCGTCGTCGCTTTCGCCAGGCGCATCCATATCTGAGTCATCCTCAACCAACTGCGGCGGCGGCACAGCATCAGGAATGATAATATCGACGTCCTCTCCTGCACCTTCCTCCGGTTCTGGAATATCGACAACGTCTCTACCAGCTCTCTTCAGCGCGCCCAGGCGTTTCTGCCGTTTCTCCTCAGCCAAACTTGTCCTCCCCAGGAAATTCCTGTAGTCATAGATACCACCTGTTGTTTCCTCTTCTTCATCATCGGTCCCACTCCCGGCTGACGACTCCGCCTTATCACCGTCGTTGACCTTGAGCGCAGGATGCAGCTTGGTGTATACCTCTGCATTGAATATAAACCCGGCATCCAGTCGCTCAAGCGTAAATGACTTCGTATCGGGATGGTAAAGGAGGAAGTGTTGTGCTTTCTGTGAGGGAATGGAGGTAGTCGCTGAGTACACTACTTCCCGCGGCACGGTTTTCCCTCCATTCTGTGCGGTAGGGGCGAAGGTGAGGTTGTAGCCTGATGGGGTATGCGTGAGTGTGGGGGAGGATGGGTTTAGGACTATCGTAGGAGGCTTGTGGTTGTCTGGAAAGCGTTGATTAGCTAGCTAGGGTGGGAGTGGAAAGCTCGCTGACCGACATTTGAGTGAGCTGAAGCCGCTCGAAGACCGAGTAAGGGAGTCACCAAGGGTTATTTGGTATTCGGCATGACGGTCGACGCGGATTGAGGGGGCGGCGGGTGCGGGTGGTGGCATTGTGTGCGTGTGGAGTGTTTGCAGTGAGCAGTGGTGTGGATGGAGGTTGGGACACATTCCCGGCCCTTGTCTCGAGCCTAGACGGAAATGGAGTCACGTGCTTAGTAGTTATCGAGTAAATATCGCTTTCATCTGCCACATGTCTTATAATGGCGGCAACTAATGCCGAGGGCAATCAACTAGACCTCAGCTGCTAGAATGATGAACCGCCGTCGCTCGCTCAGGTTCGTGTCTAAGTGCGCTCCATCACTGTCTTCAAGTGCACTCGAACGCAGTCTCCAAGGGATGAGCGGAAAATCCTCGCTCGAGCGCGAACTCATTTTTCCCGATGGAGGGTTCTGCTTTACGAGAGCAGCGTTTGGGAATAGTTCGTGTTTTCCTTTGGTTCTTTAGTTTTTCGGCGTTGGTACACTTGGCTGTAGTTTGTTTTATAGCTCTAATGTATAATTTGTGGCAGGGTTTCTCCGAGGCCATCTAGGCATTACTATGGCTGGTGGTGAGTCTTAATTGTGAATGGTCCACATATGGTGTCCTTGTGCTTCACATATTTCGAATATTTGTTAAAACGGGTTCAGACAAAGGTAGTATTTGAAGACTTCCTGCTGGCCGGGGCTCGGTAGGGTGAGAGATCCGTACGGGGTTGAAGCATTTCATATCCAGCCGTACCGGTGGGATGAGGATTATTTTTTGGTGACTACATAAGCGACCAAAAAGCTGCGCACTCCACCTCCGAAACACCGAACACAAACACCACAACAATGGCCATACCTTCCTTGAGATTTGTAGATTCACTTGAGATTTGTAGATTCACTTGAGATTTGTAGATTCACTTGAGATTTGTGGACTTCCCAATCATTCAGACCAACCGCCGAGATCCGACCAGTCTCATCCCTTCTGCTTCTGATCTGACGTGCGGTATTATGCTGAACAATATTTCATATTACAAATCTGAGCTTCAATATTTCATATCTAGCGAGATAAATCCTGTCCCGTCATTCAGAATCCATTTCTGACTACATGAAAAAAACGGGGTATTCTATAAAGCGGATTGCAGTTTGAAGTTACTAATCGTCAAGGAACCGTTCCCTAACCGTTCCCTAACCGTTCCCTAAAATTTCCAAATGCTTCTCAGACAATTTGACGTCGTCAACCATTCCATAGGATAACGAGATATTCAGTCAGCAAAACACCCCACATTTTCAGTTAGATACTCTAATCTTTCCCCACAGATGTGATCGTGCTTCTCCGCTTGAGCCTCCACCCCTATCCCCCCTAGTCACACTCGCTTAGGACGAGGTCCAGTAATGCTGTTCGCCAATATCCTCCGATGCAGCGTCGAGCGTCGGGTAACATTCATAGCCACTTTAACCGCGACAGCTAAGCGAACGAACGATGACGCGCGGTCATCTAAGGAGCTACTAAACCACCTAGGTACTTCAACCTCAGCCTCTCAAACTAGCCCACATACCCACAACCATAACTATGAGCGGGATCATAGAATGGGCCTTCGGCAAACGCCAGACCCCCGCCGAGCGTCTCAGAAAGGTCTGTGCTTCCCTTCCTTTTTGAAAATACAGAATTAACATGTCTCACCTTGCAGCATCAACGAGCCCTTGAGAAGGCGCAGCGCGAGTTGGACAGGGAACGCATAAAGCTTGAAGGTCAGGAGAAGAAACTTATTGCGGATATCAAGAGATCTGCAAAGAATGGTCAGATGGGTGCTTGCAAGATCCAGGCGAAGGACCTGGTACGGACGCGAAGGTCAGTCAGCATTCCCTCACTCATCTATTCGCCCTTCCGTGGGTCGGAAACACCCAAGTCTGGTATTACCGGGCCTCGTCCCCTACCTGTTGCACCCAAGCTCACCGGCGCAATTTGCAGGTACATCCAAAAATTCGCGCAAATGAAGACGCAGCTCCAGGCCGTTTCCCTGCGCATCCAGACGGTTCGCTCGAACGAACAGATGATGCAGTCGATGAAGGGCGCCACTGGGCTGCTGTCCAGTATGAACCGATCCATGAACCTGCCGGCACTGCAACGTATCGCTATGGAGTTCGAGAAGGAGAACGACATTATGGATCAGCGCCAGGAAATGATGGATGATGCTATCGACGATGTGACGGGACTGGATGATGAGGAGGAGACAGATGAGGTTGTCAACCAGGTGCTAGATGAGATTGGGGTGGATTTGAACCAAGCTCTTGGAGAGACTCCTACCGGGTTGCCCAAGAATGCGGTTTCGGAAGGGAAGGTTGCTCAGGTCATTGGTGCGGAAGATGATGATTTGCAGTCACGGCTGGATAACCTTCGCCGTTGATTGGCCGCGGTTTATGTTGCTGCTCTGTTATACAGTGTTCGGTAACTGGTGTTGGTATGGGAGTTTCTGGCATTTTTTTGGCTTGGGCTATCCACTGCATTCTGTATCACTGTTATCTGTGTATACACAGCATTCTTATTTACGACCTAGTAAACACCATCGCATCTATTCTCAGTTCATGTACAGTTTTGGGCGCCTTCCCTCCGCTTTCGCAGCGTTTTTCCTTATTTCGGAAAGCACTGGACTTTCTAGCTATTGCAGCGTCGTTCCTTTCACAGCCTTTTACAGCCTTTCTCGTGAATGTTCTAGCTTTCCTCCCCTTTCGCAGGGCTTTCTTTCGCCAGTCTCCTTTCGCAGCATTTTGCAACTGGTCTCCTTTCGCATCGTGTAATGTGCAATGGATCTCGTTTCAAATTTACACTGGGCACGATTGTGTGTACAGCAGGATAATATTCACTATCTACCTTTCTACGTATCTACGTATCTACCAATCTATCGCAGCGACCCTTAGTTCACCGGCAGCTGGCTGACGACGGCGCTCAAGTGCCTTCGAGAAGTACTTGGAGGTGCACTTGGAGGTGAACTTGAGACCAAAAGCTTCCTGCGAGTTCTAGTTCACTTCTGAGCACGAATATGACTAGAATTGCTACCACAGGACGTAGAGTTGTGCAATCCAGGGAACCTACGATGTAAAGTACAGTTGGGAGAACCTAGAGTTTACCGCTTTCAAAGTGGCCCCCGAAGATGTCAACTCATTTCAGGCTTTCATGCCGGTGAAAGCTGGAAATCGCGCTTAGATTTTTGGCGATGAAGATAATAGAAGCCCCTAGCGCCGCTGTCCATCCCAAAAGCAGGCAATAAAATATACACAAAGCCTCCAAAAGAGAACTATCTCAAGTGCCAATAGCACTATCATTACCGCACGACAATGAATAACGTCCTTTGCTGTCTTTTCACTGCAAGAACTTGCTCGGTAAGCAAAACACCGCACTCTCCTTCCTTCCCTATTCATCAGCAGAGCAAGACAGACGTCCTATCCTGGCAGCTCCTTAAGCATTCCCCAAATACTATCCCAGCTCCTCTCGACAAACTTTGGCCGACAGTTGTGACAAACCCTGTACCCGCAGCTTCCGCATCGATACACCCACCCGAACCAATGTGCCTTCCTGCAGTGCTGGCAGCAGGTATCGGGAATGCGTACCCGGGTAACGAGGGAGTGCGTGCAGATTATACGCGTGTGGTGATGTCGCGAAGCTGGGGATGGCGTGTATAGCTGTGCGATTGCGATTGCTAGTGGTCGATCGAGGTGGGGGTCTGGGTACTCTTCTGAGTGTTGTTTTGGTGGTGGGGTGGGGATGGATATTGATGATGATGATGATGTTGATGATGATGATGAGGAGGAGGAAGCTGTACTGGAGCTTGTCTCCATCGTGGAGGTTGATGAGGATGTTTCCATAGCGATCTATCTTTGGTGCGAGGTAGGTGGAAGCTATGAGCCAGTTGTAAATAAGTGTAGAACAGCAAAGGGAAGCACACGGTGCAATTGAATAGGTGGCAAAGGTTGCTAGTGAAAGGGCAAGTGTGCCATGGAGCTGTGTCGTAGGTTGCGATAGCTGTTGTCGATGTTGGAAGTAAAAACTTAACGTTAGCTTTATTATTATTGAATTGACGGGTTCCACACCTCCACGCCTTGTCACTCGACTGCTATCAAAATCACTGTTCATCACTCACAGCCGGATGCTCCGGATCGGAGCTAATATAGCTGGTATCCGGATAATCTATTTCTATCTAAGTGCAAAGTACACCTCTCCACAGCCTCCCTGACATTCGCCGCCTCCAACTCCCGCTCCTCGGCCTCCCGTATCAACTTCTTCACCTGCCTCACTCTCTTGGTTCAAATGCTGCCCAAATGTACCCTTACATATGCGCGTACCTTCTCTGCAAACTCTTCTCGCTCAAACACCTTATTTACGAACCCGCACTGCACGAGCTCATCGCAGGGGATGCGGAGACTTAGGATCAGTGCCTCATTCGCCTTCGCTATCCCCATCCGCCGCACACTCATAACTTGGCCCGCCCTCGGTGACTAGTCCCAGTGAGGCGAACGGCGTGAGGATAAATGATTGTGGTGTGATGTAGATGAAGTCTGTGAATGCGACCAGAACCACGGAGAGACCTAGTTACTGCGGGGCCATTGAGTGTTGCAACCAGGACCTTGGAGTACGTGAAGAACATGCGGATCAGGTCGAAGTTGCTGGCGCCAAACAACTTGAAGTAGAAGCGCCGAGATTCCTCCTAGGAGCCGTCGCTTTCTGGGGTTTCGCCTGTGGAATTTACGTCTGTGCCGCTGGGAGCGGTTAGTGGAAGGTTGGAGGGGAGACGGGCGCGGAGAAGTAGCGCTCTGTGCTGGTTAGGACCATTATTGTCACCTCTGGCATCTCGGCGACTTGGCGTATGAACTTGCTGAGCAGGAAGTAGAGGTCGATGTTGAGGGTACTGAATCTTTCGGGGAAGTTAAGGGAGAGCGGAGGAGAGAGGGCAAGGGCAAGGGCACTGGGGAAAGAAAATGGCAGCTAGAAGGAGAATGATAGCGAGAGGGAAGGCGAAAGAGTTAGAATGTAGAGTATAGTATGTCTTGATAAGGGCCGGAAAAGACGATTCCTTGCGCATACTGACGGGTCCTTGGCGCCCGCTTTTCCGATCCACACTCAGGCTTTTCCATTGGTAACTGTAAGCTGGCCCAAACCCACGGATTAGGATGTTCTGTTCATGCAGGTCAGGTCGTCTATGGGGCGGAATAGCCAGGTTAGTTTGAGGGCGGTGTGTAGATTGGACCCAATCGAATACTGTAATCGACTTTCTTGGCCACGAATCAACAATCAAACTCGGTACCCTTATAATATTTGGTCTTGTCAGGCTAAAGAGTTCTAGCTAGCTCTCTAATGATAGGCGTCCAAAGTCCTTCATAGTTGTTGGTCGGTTTCCATAACAGTGTAAACTACAGTCACCATCCCAGCAAGACGTATGAAAATGCCCACCACCCACGGATGGATGGATCTATCGATTCAGCCAGAACGCATGGCCATTCCACCTTTCTCAATGCAGCAGCTTTAGTCTTCATCATGCAGCTGTATATTGTGCTACAAAAAAATTAAGATCCCGCTCAAACCCCCACATATTAGACATACATAACCTGCAACTGGGTATCAATCTAAAAAAACAAACAAAAAACTACAAAAACTACAGCCCACATCCTCTCCGTCGAATCCTCCAAACCCCCAACCCCCTCCTCCTCACAACCCTCTTCACCGTCCCTACCACTCCATCATCTCCAAAATCCAGATCGTCCATATTCAGATGCCACTTGGTACTCCACACCATTTCCAAGCGAAACGGCAGTTCTGATGCATCAAGCAATGGGTCTAGTTTGGTCGCCGACAATGGCGCAGCCAGATACCCCACCTTGTTGACGCCGCAATCCGCACCCTCCTCAAGGGCAGACAGCAGCGTCGTGACAGGCGCGCCCATGAGGTTCGTCGTATGGACCTGCGCCGAAAGAGGGCCCAGGAGCCAGGTAGGGGGGCTGTAGGTCTTCCAGTAGATCACATCTGTCGCGTTGGTGGTGGATAAGAACATCTGTGCGGGCACTACCCCGGCTTGATGGTACATGCCAAAGAATATTCCAGCCACGGTGTTGAAGAGCACCCACAGCGCGATAAACACATTCCTCCACCTTCCCAGCGGGAGAGTGGCAGATGCAAGTAGAAGCGGCACTACTGGGAGTAAGAAACGGGCTTCCTGGTGTGGCAATATTGAGAGTATAAATATTCCTCCGAGTGCAGCGAGGACGGGGGTAGTAGTGAGCTTGCTAACGGGGATGAAGAGCGGTTTTAGCGGGTAAAGGAAGAAGAAAGGGCCTAGGAGTTGTGGGATGTTGACGAAGAGGTGGGTCCACCGGGGGTGAAGACCATGGAGGGCAAGGTTTGAGGAGTCGCTGTTGTAGAGGAGATTGTTAAGAGGGGTTATTACGGCGTTCGAAAGGCTAACCACTGGGGAGTAGTGCACCGTGTCAATGTAGATGGCGAGGGCAGAGGTGAGGAGTGCGGAAAGGATGAGGGAGAGAATATTGAGAGGATTGCGAAGCCAGGATAGAAGTAGTCGGTAGGCGGGAAGGATCAAGAAGGCTGGGAAAGTGATGCGGTTGAATATTCCAAAGACTACTGTGAAGCCGAGGATGGCGGAGGAGAGCCAGGCTGTAGTCTGCACTCAATGTCATTTACACGTCTTATTTTGAGGAAAGTATCTCGGTCGCACCTTGGACGCGAATATCCGTTCAATCAAAACCAATGCCCAAAGAACGGCAATAGTTTCGATGGAATTCGAAAATGTATGGGTCTGATACGCCCATGTTACATAGCTGCTGGCCAGAAGTGTGAGGCTGATTCGCCTTTGGTGGGGAGCTGTAAGTTCCTGCAACGCCCAATCCTCTGTATCAGTGTAAGCATTTCGTTGTTCCTCAATGCAAACATGCACAAAACTCCTTGTTCCAGAAATCTCAGGGGTTAACATACCAAGGACAAAGGAGAGAAGAAAGAACAAAATCCGCCAGAAGTAGAAAATAACAAAGGGTTTTGGTGGTTCAGCTCCGGGGATGATGATAGTGTCAAGGAATTTTAAGGGCAGCCCATAGACAAGCCACAAAGGAAAGTAGCTCCGAATGGGTGCTACGGAGGTGAATTCCCATGTCTTGTGAGTCGACCAGTTGAAGACATGACCTGTACGGAGTTGAGTAAGCAAACCATACGAGTCTTGAAGGATACAGGTAGAGCAGGCGGCTCAAGAAGACTGAGACGTCGGCAAGAGAGGGTGGGGAGCCGTGCAGGGGAGGGTTCGGGGATTGCGCTGCGATGCAGGGACATCAATCACACCACACGTACCAGTAATCACTTCAGGTCCTTGGAAATGTTCGTCGGGATGGATGTACGAGGGTGAGAGGGCAAAATATAACCTCACCGCCAAAAGGAAGAGGTAAATGCGCCGCCACATGGTCTGAGTGAGATGAGAATATCCCACAGTTCACTGTGATGTTCAAGTTGGTGATGTGGAAGACAGCAGCGCTATGGGTAAGGGGTAGCCTACTAAAACGATTGGTTGCAACGGCCTGGCCTTGTACCCCGGCCCTTGATCTCACGTGATTTTATACTAACCGAAATGGTGAGTCTGATCCAAATTGGGATCATGAAAAAAGTGAGGTGACAGGGCCTGGAGACATGACTCCACCAAAAATTCAAATCACCTCCAGAGAGCTGATCTTTTGGGGGGTATTAGTTTACAGCTACCTGAGTCAATGCTGAGTGTTTTTTAAAAAAGAAACTGCCATATTTTCACTTGTTGCAGCCTTAACCCGAACCTGATCTGGGTTGTTACCAGCTTAACCCAGTCACTCTTGATCACTTTATACCACAAATTTTGTCCAATTTGTTTAGTGCCCCATATAAAGTTGATTTCTTTTCCCTTGAACTCTTCTTTCCGTACAAACCCAGCTCAAACCTGTGGTGTTGAAATTTTAACCAGGTTGACCTGGGAACTTTGTGTGGAGCAAGGTCTCCAGGCTCTCTCACAACTTCATTCCCTCGCCACACTATTCCCTTTTTGTCACTTCCATTTTCATCTTAGTGCACGCGTACACAACTGAGAGCCTGATTCGAGGCCAGCAACGGCCAACTGGTTTGAAATGTTCTCACTCGTTACAATAATCCGACGCGCCAGGAAGAGATTAGACAGTTCGTTGGCATCATTCTGTAGCTAAAGATCCACTTTGGCTTGTTCGTGTACAAGGACAGACTAAGAAGCTCCAAAGATAAGCGCAACGATTGATCAAAAACATATCCCACAAAATCTCATGTATCAGTGCCATTGTTAGAAGTAGCTGAGTCACTACTTCGTCCAGAAGCTGTGACATCATACTCGTAGCGATATTGGGACGCCTTTGTAAAGTGGAAAGAGCGCTGCGGCTAACATTGTGACAGCTTTCGTTAAGATGGCATGCAAGGCGAAGTCGATTTGGTAAAGCAGTTTGCCACAATTATTGGAACCTCCCTTGTAGAGGTTGTAGTCTGATATGGAGAGCTTTACATGTGTTACAGCATTGACAGATCAAAGTAAGATAGGAAGATGAGTATTCTTTCAGGAATTTTGCCGCGATTCTTCTCAAGCTCTAACTGCCGTTGTATAACTAGCGCAGAATTCTCAAGTAGGCGTGCCGCTGGATGTTTTGAAGTGATGGCAGCGCTAGGATCTTCGGGGACATAGACTGGTGTGGAGGGAGAGTTGTAATGCAGGACGGGTGTTTCCTGAGTGCTAGATGCGGGCGAAGGAGCTCATTGCTGGCCTTAGTAGCATTATCTGGATTCCGGTCGGCTGAGGGCGGCGTCCGATGGTGTTGCGAGGCCTGGTAGTTCCTCTTGACGATCGCAAGGAGGAAAGTAAACGGGATATGATGGCTGGTTGGAGGACTTTCGGTGTTGCGGAAAACGACATTATTGGTAATGTCGATGAATCAAACTGAGGTATTATCAATGTTTGGCGTCTTGGCACACTTATAACCCTGCCTCTGTTGAATTCGTCCGAAGCAACGCCACAGTAGCTTATCCTTACCTACTTCTAAATAGCTACCGAATCTTTAACCCCGATTATGTCGTTCACCGTTGCTAACAAGCGCCTTTTGAAAGAGTACAAGGAGCTTATTAGAGAAGCACCTGATGGAATTTGCGCCGGCCCTATCGACGAGGACAATCTGCTCGAATGGGAGTGTTTCATACGCGGTCCGGATGATACCCCTTTCGAAGGCGGAGTGTTCCCTGCGACCCTCAGCTTTCCTAAGGTACGCCTCGGGTTGGATTCGTGAGGGTGTGACTGTACTAAGTAGTGGCAACAGGACTATCCTCTGAACCCTCCAAAGATGAAGTTTACCTGCGAAATGTTCCACCCGAATATCTACAAAGACGGCGCGGTCTGCATATCGATTCTGCATTCCCCGGGCGATGATCCAAACCAGTACGAGGATGCAAGCGAGAGGTGGTCACCAATCCAGAGCGTGGAGAAGATTTTGATCAGCGTTATGAGCATGCTGGCTGAGCCGAACGATGAGAGTGGTGCCAACATTGACGCTTCGAAGATATGGCGGGATAATAGGAAAGAATATGAGAGACGAGTCCGAATTTGTACGAGAAAGATTCTTGGGTTGTAATGGAGAGTGAAGTCGGGGCTATAGTCGAACGCAAACATTTTACTTGATCTTTTGGAGCAGATGGATGCCACCGTGTTGAGTGGTCATGTTGGTGTTAGCTGGAGTTATGTGTACACTACTAGACCGTTCAATTATCATATTTAACACCAACTTACAGTTCCACAGCACTTTCGGGAATACCAACACGACTCCTAAGCCTTCTCGCAAAGAACCGCATCATCGGCATAGCTTCTTCAGTATTCCTTATCATACCATCTTCCTTCCTTCCACGCCATTTGACAACTTCGACAAATTCAAGAACATTCCGGACTCGAGCTTCAACTTCTTCAGTGATGGCCGAATTCTTCTCAGCACCCATCAGCATGACCGGCGTCTTCGCCTTCTGACTCGGCGAAGGCGCATCGTTTGGCAACGGCCCTCCGAGAGAGACAACTCCGCCGTATTCGCCATCCGCGACCCCCGCCGGAAGCCGAGACGCAATATCCAAAGCCACCATTCCCCCCTGCCTAAACCCTAGAAAGAAAATAGCCCTTCGCTTCCAACCACATTTGTTCAGTAAGGTATCGTCAATAATTGTGTTCAAGAGTTCGTGTGCCTTGGTAAACTGGGCTTCCATGTCCAGACTGCCAGTAGACGAGTCGAAGATAAGGTCGTCGCCCCAGTGAAAGCCATTTTCGTTGAATGGAAGCGTTGATGGTCCCCGGATAGCCAGGCATGCTGTCTCCGGAAAGTTGAACTTCTTGCCCAGACCGGCGAAGGGAATGTGGGTATCGCCTAATCCGTGAAGAATAATCAAGATATTCGAGACCGGTTTCGTCTCATCCTGCGGAGGGATGATGGTAACGATCAGATCTTGAGGGAAATCTGAAACTTCGGGGATACGTGGTTGGGTCATTGAAATCGTAGTTGCTGTGAATTCATGAAGCCAGGAGCAGCGGGGGAGGGGTCCAACTTGCAGATGAACCCTGCATCACGTGTCGATGATAGCGTTACCCGCTCACAGGTGGGCTCGATCTTGAGACCAACAGTTTTTTTCCTAGCTCAGCTCTCCATCGCAATGGCCTCGCAAACATCCCGACAGGCCTCGTCCTTGCTATCGCTCTCTCTACGGTCACGGTCGCTCAATTTCACACCGAACAGGTCAATTTTACCCTCGTCGCGGCGGTGCGTCCACGAGGAACAGCAGAAAGAAAAAAAAACCTACGAGCGGCAACCCACCCGACTATCCTATACACATACAAAGCGTTTCCAGAATGCACGTCCTCAGCCACGAGCGCCGGTATCTATACGAGTACGCAAGCACTTTGCAGTGAACGATGACCCGAAGGTGTTGGATGCTATGTACGCAAAGCTTTTCGGCAAGGACTTGGGATTGTCTGGGGATGTTAAGTGGCAGGCCGTTACGCACAAGTCGTTTGACCACGGGAGACAGCCGTTCAATTCTAAATTGAGGTTTTTGGGTACGAGGCCCTTGTTGGGTTCGACGTTGGGTGTACATGTGTGCGGATCTACCAAGATCTACTATTCCGGGCATCAGAGGTGGATGTTGACATTGTATTTTGATCATAGGCAAAAGGCTCCTTCAGATGCAAGCATCTTTCCATCTTCTATCATCCCAGTCAAAGGCGGCAAAGGTACCAAAGCCCTCAACCTACAAATCTCTGGAAGGAGCACAATACCAGAACCCGGAGCCATTTATCCATGAAGACTACAAGAACATCGATGCTGTAACTCGGTCCAATATTGATGCTGCTATCAGTGAGGAAGTTCTCATGCCCATAATCAGAAAGTCAGGCTTGGCCAATGCAATGCGGTGGAAACCAGCAGACGTAAGCCATATGGAATTGAGTTGCAAATACTGCATTTCGTTAACCTGGATATAGGATTCCGACTTAACACGTTCTGGTGAGGAAACTATCGCCATCGAATGCCTTCATGCGATCATTGGCGCAGTGGCTTTGCAGAAGGGCGGGGATGTAGCGGTGCAGTTTATTCGGGAAACGATTTTGAAGACTACATCATGAGAGGAGAAAAGACGAAGAGGTAAACTCTGCATAACAGTACCCTGCAAGCGACCGACCCGTGTACCATATGTATATCCTTTTCGGTGTATAGAATAGACGTATACGCTCAAGTATAGCTAGAAGTAGGTTCAAAAACCCGGCGAACATATACAAGATCTGGCCTGGTGGCCAGCATAGGGTACATCGAATCAACAATGCTTCGATAGAGTGTAGCATCCTGTTGAGAGAGAAGCACTCCAGTATCTTCTTTGAACTTCGTAGCGGTGCTGATAGAATGGCTGGAGGTGAACTGAAACCGTCGAAAGATCTCCTCAGTGTAGCACTCCTGTGAGAGGTGACGGCCTGCCTCATCTCGAGTGGTTGTAATCCCAAGGAAGTAGAAGAGAGGGCCAAGGTCAGATATTTTGAAGTATGTATTCAACTGCTCCTTGCTCGACTTAATAGCTTCTAGTTTGCCAAGAGAATGAAGTCATCCACATAGACTATCGAAGTAGACCCAGTGGTCAGCTTCTGCCCGCTGCAAGCCAAGCTTGCTGAAGAACTTATGGAGAGTCTGATTAAGTATTCGACAAGATTTCTTGAGACCATACAACGTCTTGTGCAACTAGAAGACAACCTCCTCATCAGCTTGAGATCCCCTCGAAACTCCTAGTGGAAGCTCTATATATGGACCCCTTATCACCACCCAGATCCTAAATAAGAAATGCTGTCTTGATGACCATCTGGTGGATTGCAAAGCCCTTCGATACAGCAAGAACTACTATACCAAACCCTGCGGTTGGGACAGGGATCGCGTCTGACATCTTTTTTAAATGGGACAAGGTTCGCCTGACAAGTTTATAATTGTGGGCGGGATTAACCTGACTGACGGGGAAGGGTACTGAGACGGAGTCTGGGCTGTGTGAAGCCCAAAAGCCCTAATACTGTACTCAGCGTGCCAGCCAGTGCCAGCAGATGCAGTTTCAATAGCGTAGAAGAAGGAGTGCAGCTAGAACCAGTGGTAGATTGAGTCCTCTTCGCGTGTGCTCACGTCTTCGGGTGAAGGATCGGACGCTCCTGTTGAGAAATAGGGGAAACGGGCTCTGCCATACTCTAGATAGAGTGAATGCAGTATGATTAAAGCAAAAACAAACTAACCTGTTGAGAAACCTGAGACAGACACCCACTGACAACTGACATCCTAACTACTGTACTCAGTACAATACATACATAATATGAAAAAGGACAAAGAAGATCTCGGTTCGTACTTTTTTTCGGCATGGCTGCTTTGTTGGTTGAGTAGCAAGCCGATTTCACGGGTGAAGTTGTTGAGTTGCAAGAGGGGAGTGGGAAATGAGCGAAACCTCTTGCTGGCGCGGTGCCAAAGGATCATACATATCAACTGTTACTTTTCTTTGCCCACTGCGGCTTGGATTATTGGCGGCAAGAGAGTAGTTTCCAACTTGCAAGCCGAAAGAAGTGATCTTTTCATTGTCGCGGGCATATTTCATGAACACTCTGTGGGTGTGCACCCGGACGGGGGCGGTTCTAGGCTCTTATTTCGAGCCTTCTTTCCAACGAGTACTTTAGGTATCTGATATAGTCTGTCAGAGGGCTTGGTAAGGATTTTTGTGGTAGCCTGGCAGCAGTAAAGGCCGGACGACAGACTATCTGATGGCGCTCTCATAGCTAAAAGCAAGGGTAAACCATGCTCAGAATCATTGCTGCGCCAACATACACCCGAAAGGATGGTGGATGGTGGGAAATCGGTGATGTACACGGTGGTATATACCCGGATGTTTCGGATCTCCGGCGAACGATGGGAGCTGCGAGTGACACGACATGACCAGCACATGGAAACGAGACGAAGGCAGAGAGGAAACGCCGTGGGTAAATTAATCGCCTGAAAAAAACTTCTCACACAAACAACAATGTTGACAACAATGGGACACCATCCGTAAGACCAGGTCTATCGATAAACCATAACGTGCGCTCAACAAGGACATAAACACTAACAATCCGGGTCAGCGGTGTTCAACCTTGGGGTCACTCAAGAGCTAACATACCTCGCAACAATCGATACAGCAATCACAAGCAGCGCAACAGCATAGTCCGGCGAGACTATATTTGACGGTATCGTCAGCACACATGCCGATAGTGGAGGGAAAAAAACAGGCTTACATTCCAGCGAGAAAACCACGCTCTTTGTTGGGAGCACTACGTTCCTCCGGTGCTGGCTGCTGGTAGTACATGGGTTGCTGTGGTTGGCCGTACGCCTGTGGAGGTTGCGTTACGTAGCCTTGGTTCGACATTTTTGCTAGTTTTGTTGGTTCTGGAGGTGTGGGTGGAGGTGGGAGTGCTAGTAGTGTTTGTAGCGGTTTCGATTTGCGTAGGAAGACGGTATCAAAGACTTTGGAAGCGAAGGTAGTGATAAGGGAGAGGAATAAAAGCTGAGTGATAGTGCAGGGCGAAGGTAGCTGTGCGGGGAGGGTGCGTCTTGATATCATCCTCTCAGATTGAGAGGCCACGACATGCGGCATATGCTGCCTCTTCGCGACTGAGCGCACACACGCTACGTCACGGATCATTAAAGCTTACGCGTTTGCATGTACCGGGGAAGCACGGATAACGCGGAGACGAGGATGATTAGTAAATTAGGAATCTGCTCCGAACCTGTCCAATGAGATAAACAGCCTCAACGGCGCTCCCCAAATGCTTGTCTGTTTTAGAGTCTCAGCGTGTACCTGGAGCCACTACTTCCAATGAAAGCCCTGCAGATGAATTGTGAATTGGTTGATATGTGATAACTTGGATGAAGGCTGTGCTCAAGGCCTCAACCCCTAACCCTGGCCAGAGGAAGACCCAATTTGCTCCGCAGATGACCATGCGCAGGTCCATATTGAGACATTAATTGATTGATTGTGCTGGAAAATATTGCCCTGCATTGTCCATATGATCCCGGGTATGCCGAGCAACCAACTGGCTGTGCATCTACTCCATTCAGTCGCGGTGCTGTATTCCATGTGGCTCCTCGGGGATGCGGCGGCTGCAATGTCTGCAAGATCCCCGTGTACTTTCAGCCGAGATGATGCGGATTAACGGTGGAGCGCTCGAAAACCCTCGAAATCCGAACTGCGTCGAGAGCTGTAGTTGATGTCGTAGTGGTGGTATAACCAAACAGGGCTCAGGTTATACATTGAGCCGCATTGCAGCGAGGAACCACCTGTCCTCATCTTCCATAGCTCCAACATAACCCGTCCCCCCATTCGACGACGATGCACTCCACCTTAGTCCGTGTCCAAAATGTCTTTGGATTCTTCACAACAGTAGCCTTCGTCGTCGGTCTCTTCACCGCGCTTAGCGTCCTGCTGTATCCGCCCTCTCCCATCGCGACTGTTGGCGTCGCCTCCGTGAAAGTCATCAAGGGCCGTCCACAATACTACTCCTCGAGACAGCAGGAATATGCATTCATCACCTTCGATCTCGATGCCGATCTGGAAAGTTTGTATAATTGGAACACTAAGCAAGTGTTTTGTTGGTTGAGCGTGGTTTATGGCGGCGGGAGGGGATCGAAACATGTAAGCGAGCGCGCGCCTACCTTCCTCCCCCGGACACCCGTTAACGAAGCACCCCATAGTCCGATAACGAAGCGATAATCTGGGATGCTATACTGCCGAGCGTTAAAACCTCGCGCCTCAGTCTGCGCAACGAGAAGGCGAAATATACGATTAATGATATTGCCGGGCGCTTCTTGGAACGGAATGCGACGGTGAGGTTCGGATGGAATGTCCAACCGCATGTTGGCGCACTTACGTGGGGCACTGTGGAGGTTAAGGATGTGGTGGATTCCGACTTGGAGACGGGCCGGGGTAGGAAGAGAGGTGAGGGGTGGAGCTTCACGTTCCCGCCCGTTGGAGGGAGGAAGAAGGTTCCAGCTGAGAAGAGCAAAGCATAGAGGAGGAGGGGTAGACGATTAGTCTCGTTCACAGCCCCTCGTAGATCAATTGTTCCGCGTGTGCGTGTTGCTTGACAGAACGAGAATATCTCTAGCCGCGATGCTTCGGGTCCCAGTAGACCCTCGACGACGTCGAGTGCTGAAACTACGTCGTAATGTGCGTAAATATAGAGTTACGCCGTATTCCCATTTTGTAATTAGCCGAAACTCACAATATTAAACCTCATCTAACAGCATCCGTTTCGTGCCACCACGTCAGTGCGGCAGATCGAGATCGACCTCTAAATTTTGATCCCAGCTGCAGCCCAGTGCAACCTATCACAGGTGAGCCATGGGTGGGTGTGGTGTGGGTTAGGGATCTACTGATATGCACTTCACATCACTCACAGATGTTACCCTGGAACCCTGCTTCAGTCTGACACACTGCGGGTTTGACAGCTATGGGGTACATTCAATGAGATAGCCGTTCCTATGATGACGAGAGCAAATGGAAGTTGTGGTGAGACAAAGCCTCTCATCTAACAAGGAGATTTATCCAATCTTGCTAGTGCCCGGCACAACCATATGCTGAACTGGCCTTGCATAAGCTTATATCGCACAGGCGGCAAAGTTATGGAAAGAGGCGGCCGATAACCTTAAGCACTTAGTAAGTACAAGCATTGGTGGCGGCTTCGCCGCTCCTTGGGATACTCGAACTGGATAAATATCTAAGAGAGCACTTGAGAGCCCACTTGAAGAGCACCTACTTGAAAGCCCGATTGAGAGAGCGCTTCAGGTGAATAGCTTTTTTCCGTGGAAGCTTGGGTCTACCAGTGACAGAAACTTTGACGTTAACGTAGCCAACCTCTCGTCTAAGTGCTCCCACTATCACCATCACCATCACCGTGACAATCACACAGAAAGAGTTGTGACCAGCATGGGCAGCCCATGACCGAATGTGTGCGCATACAAATGTCCAAAATCGATAGGAATCAGGCTGTAGATTCCGCTGGAAAACTGAGTCGGAGATCTGCTCTCCCCAAGAACTAACTGTTCATTGTTGCCGAAGGAGAGGTGGCTGGGATTGTCAATACTATGGCAGTGAGATATCGTGAGATTCCGCAAATAAAATCGTATCTACCGACATCATGGTTACAGGTACTACTCCCTACCTGCCACTCTGCTGGTCGGTGCATCCAACTGCGCCTAACTCGAAGCTCCCAAGTGCACTCGACTCCGTGCTCCCGGGGGAGGTCTACTCCTACCCGTTTCAATAATATAACATTATCTGGTGCTTGAGAACGGCTAGGGCCGATTTATGATCTGAGAGTCCCGACCATTTAGGGTACATCATGTAGATCATTTGTGTCAAATAAGTGTCTCAATCGGAGGAATATTCATGGAGTTGGCATGGAGTTGACTCGGATGGGATTCTCCCTTGTATAACTATCCACCATCCCATGTCAACTCCCATCAATTAAAGTCTGAGTAAGATGCTTGTTTGACGTCAAATGATCTACTCAATGTACTGTAAATTGACCCGCTCGAAGATTGTGAATCCGCGCGGCCGTTCTCGAGAGGCGCCTAATGTTGTTTTTGGCGGACTGCATCTGGGGGCATGCAGTCAAGTGCTGCAGATATCGACCGCTGTTGGGAGTATGGACTCGTAGCCGAGTGCGCCTAGGAGCATGAAGTCAGTGCGCTTGGGGTATGGAGTCAAGTGCATCTAGGAGCATAGAGTCGAGTGCGCTTGGGAGCTTCGAGTCAAGTGCATCTGAATCACCAACATTCCAATGTTCCAATGACATCCCATAGTCTCGTTCCCAGCCTCTCAGAGAGGTTAGTGCCATAGTAAATACTTAGTATTAAGCAGAGCCACCAACGGCAAAAAGGAACAGGAGGCTATGTGTGATAGATGAGGCTGGTCATAATCTCGGGCTCGGTGGTTGTATTTCGCTGGGTACACAGTAGGGGCGGGGCCAGCGGGGAGATACCGGTGGACACTGGCAGCATGCCTGGGGGAGGAAGCCTCGGCATCAACCGCGGCGATGCCTGTAACTCAGTCAAATGATGACCCATTTGCCTTGAAATTAAAATGCAAAAAGTGTTCTAAATGCTCCCAAATTTGAGCACAATTAGGGCATGTTTCAATGCTCATAGTTGGAATGCCACTGGTTTTTGGACCGAATACCATGCTACAACAGCTGTAGGCTGTTCACCTACAAAAAGCACAAGTGCTTCATTTTGGCAAACAGTTAACTATAGTACTCAGTATAGTAGTTAGTCTACGCATGATGCCGTCCAATTTGGGCTACTTTTAGGGAAGATACGGCAGGTAGTATGAGTGTAGATCATGAAGTATCACTCACACAAAGAACGAATGATGTTGCGGAGTCACCACAACGTTACCCACCACTAACAAAATCAAAGTTACCTTTGCCACATTGCAGGCCGCACAGCACTAATTTATAATTCTTACCTACTTTGAATATATATTATCGAGTGGGTGGGTATTGTAAACACCATTTCCAGCGCTTCGATGACATTCCAAGGTATAAGCGCTAGAGGATGCGTCTAGCAACGCTTAACGGAAACGCGACGTCAGAGATATTCGTGCGTTACATAGTTTTCATTGTCAGTCAGATCACTCGTGTTGAAAACAATGCGGTCACATTACTTATAGTCTTGGTATACGGCATGACTACGGCTAGCTTTCAGTTTTATGTTCATTCCCCTTCCTTCCTTCCTTCCTTCTCTCACTTCCTTCTCTCCCTTCCTCTCACTACCATCACCCAACCGTGGTATTGCACGCCATTACTTCTTGGCCCATCAATGGGTCCCCTATTCATTGATCGGTCTTGATAATCCTAAAACGGGTATGCGTATCCCGAAATTTATCTTATTTTTGCTGCCTTTCCCTCTTCCTCGCTGCTTTCCCTGCTTCCTTCCTTCTTCTTTCCTCGCTGCTTTCCCTGCTTCCTTCCTTCTTCTTTCCCCGTTGCTTTCCTGCTACTCCTCGAACAAGGCAATCATGCTGACTACGGCCTATCGATCACTAGAATCACACCTGACTCTACTCCTCATTGCTCGGCACCGCAATGTCCGCAAGAAACATCGACACCAACACTCCTCATTTGGAAACCCACCGCCGCCGCTGCCCCCTACATATGCCGAAGTTCTCGAGTATAGTCAACAAGAGGTCTTGGATTGGCTTACGAGAGTGAACTTTCTGACAAAGTTCAATTCTGCCATCCAGCAAAAGTTTCAGAACTTCGGCCTCACTGGCCGACTGGCAGCAGTGTTCCTAAGCGGCCCGGCCTGGCTGGCCTGCATGAAGCTGGCCGCCGCCAAGGTTTGAGGCCAGGCCAGTCCAGACCTGTGGGCGGCCTCGGATATCTGAAAGACTACAGGCTTTTTTGCAGCGTAGGCTTTTAGTATGACGGCTCGGCCTACGCTAAGGGTGGCCGGTGATATCGTCCGGGGACTCTACGTTGCAGTGAACCGTCCAATTCCGGCTCTCGTGATCGGGCCGCTCCAGCTTGAAGCTGGTGAAGTGGTATGTCATACGCCCTTCATCCTCGTCTCATATCTTGTGCATTGGTTACTTACTTATGGTCAAGAAACCAGGCCACCCAAGCCGGTCACGAACTTTGCGTCACTGGCGTCTCCACTTTCGAGATCTCCATAACCATCATCAGAAGCGGAATCTATCCTCCAGTTGGCATACTCCCGTTGCATCACTGTCATGACCCCCGGAAATCATTTGCCAACTCGCTCTTATGGATACTCTACCTAGTACCGTCATATGGCCGATCCTCAAGCCTCGCAATAGTATAAACTGGTATGGAATTAAGTATAGAACTGTCTTGCACTGTGTAATACCAATTGCTTAAACCCTCAAACTGTACCAGACCTATATACTAGTATACCGAACTGGTTTGTACTAGTAAACCGCATCAACCAACTGTTTGCCGGTACTGGTATTTGTTGGTATACCGGTACATACCAGTATACTGTTGCGAGGCTTGCCGATATTCCTCTTCGGACATAGGTTCGTGGTGTCTCTAGTCCAGAAGTTCTTTGCAAAGGGGACGTAAGGTAGTTAATTAAGATTTAGGACATCTCTTTAGGACACTAGAAAGGACTCCCGCAAAATAAATGCTGCAAAACGTTTTCTACAAGCGGTATACCCTTGACTGGTTCATTCACGGCAAACCTGCCTCTCGTGTATACCGAGGTTAAGAGGTAAGGTAGATATATTGGGGAAGAAGGGTAGCGGAAGGGGATCTCCCCCACCTAGCCGGCCATTCGGAGGGGGGGAACGGGCTCTGCCATAGTCTAGATAGAGTGAATGCAGTATGATTAAAACAAAAAACAAGGTAGATATACTGGTATACCCCGGAAAGCATACTGGCCATCTCCACTCGTGTAGATCTCCTAGTGTCCATACTTTCGGGCTGCCTGCACCTTGCATTTCGCGCACTGCAGCACTGAGACACTGCAGCATCCCCTAAAAGTAAGCCTCTATATCATGCGATAAATCTGTTTCACTATCATCCATCCACCGTCAGCCTCTGCAAACCACAATATGCGGTCGTAGGCTCCACTCACATTCTAAACTATCCTGCGCCGTCTCTGGCAGCTCCTCGATCATGACGCCCGGCCTGCCAGCAACCCTCGAAAATGGCGGGATCACGGTGTTAGGCGCGACTACCGTCCCTTCTTCGATACGCACGCAATCTTTGATGATAAAAAATTTCCCCTGCCCACCCTTAGTTCAGTGTGCGAGAATAGTCAGGCCAATAAAAGAATTGCTACAATAACAGATCCCGCACCAATGTACACAAAGCTCCCCACCATGGCAGCCTCCACTACCGCGCCTTCGCTGATAAAAACATGGTCTCCAAGCTTCATCGGATAGAAGCTAAACATTCTGATCCCCCAGTCAACGATATCGTCTCATCGGTGAGTGGGATAAAACTCACCCCCGATGCGTCTTCCCCGGTGGCCTCAACACGCTACTCCGCGCAAAAAAACAATACCTCCCTACAGCGATAGCAACATTTCCGTGTTGTCCTGACGCGCCGGTACGTCGTAGATCTCCGCGAATCGTGCAATCTGCTTGGATGATGGTTTTCCCGCCAAGAATGATGTTTTGCGAACCAAGGATGTTGGATTTTCGGGAAACCTTGTTACCGGTGTCTGTTTCGATGTATTCGCCCTTGACTTGTTTTGGCGGCATGGTTGGTTGGTGGGGACCAAGTCTTAGAGAAAGAGAGCTGTGGGGAGAGCTTGACGCGGTGAGGGTGGGGATTTGACAGGGATATGGCAACATTCCAGCTAATGCACCCAAGTCAATCTTTCATGATCTACATGAACCCGGGCGCTCGGCTAATTAAAGTAAGCAAGATGGGGTGTCATGGGTTTGCCAGACATGTTTCAACCTATGGCACTGGTATGACTTAGGTGTATATCTAGATGTGCCTGTCTCGACGTCGGTGTGATGCATTGATATTCACATAACATCACTCGATACATGTTTACGCCCTTGTTTCTCAGTTCCTGCAGTCGGTCCGCGCGGGGGTCAACCCTAACTACCGTATCCCCATATGATAAAGCAATCAGCGCTACAGGTGGATCGGTATATCAATTGTTTCGGAGAATTGCTGTGCGATCTGCGTTGCCACTATGCACATCCACTCCTCCATTGAGGAACCTCTGGATCCGCTCCCAAGCCAGTACATTGCTGCCTCCAGAACGGTGGACAAAGAAGACAAAAGTGTGGCTCTCACATCGTCAAACTCCGGGCCGCTTTCAAAGTTCGCGTGAATCTCAGAAAGCACCGTCAACTTTTCAGCTTTCCTCCGCTTCCGCAGCGTCGTGGCCTTTACGGCCGTGAATTTTTTAGCCTGGGTTCACCAACAGATGGGTGGAGACGGTTCTTGAGTGCACTTGGAAACAGGAGCTAGCTAGAGACGATGTTTAAGTGCGTTTGGAAACAGGTATTTGGAGATGGTGTTCGAGTGTACTTGGAGAAGGCACTCGAGTGCACCTAGAGGCATACTTGGAGATTAGAGGTGCACTTGGAGGGTCCGAGCGATCTAATCCGACTCGAGGCAACTCGACGAGTTGTGCAATCTGTGGCAAACACTAATTCCTGGGCGGTGTATTTTTTCGTCTCTTTGTGTGAACCTCAGAAATGTTCGACTTCAAATATTTCTCTTGTCTCCATGACAGGATGTAGGGTTGCTAGCGGGTTACCGAGCGGCTTAACTACCGTATAAACCGCGTAGCAAAGGAATAGACGGCGCCGAGTTTAATTTATACTTTCTTACAAATCAAGTCGAGTGATATCAAATCAGCTCAAGCAGTCTACATCTACAAACTTGGGCATTTCTTATTGCTGCTTCGGTGGCCTACACCTTGATAACGAGAGTAAGTAGGAAGGCTTCGCTTTTTTGTTACACTGGCAGTTTTTGTTTTTGTTTTATTCATACTGTATGCACTCTAATTAGAGTATGACAGAGCCCCATATCCCCTCCGCCTCCGGGCAAGCCGGTTAAATGGTGGAGTTCCCCACCCGCTACCCTTTGTCCCCTTCACACCGGGGGGCTGGCACTGGGATTCGAACCCATAGCATTGTGACCGTATACCCCGCCTATACTTTCAGGAGCGATACCACTGCGCCACGGGGCCAGCCAGAGCCGGCGGTAGTTCTGCAGCGTGCATGGTACGGATTAACTAGAACCGTAAGTACTGTAAAATACACATTGTCAGATTCTGGCCCCAGATTACCGCCGCAACAATGTGTGATGAACTTGGCCCAGTACGATACTGAAGGGGAGGTCTGACCGCTTCTCTATCTATGCACCGCAATCACCTAGAAAGTAGATCTCTACCTTTACCTTTACCGACTTCTGGAAACTCTGTCACTTCATATCCTGCGATCTCGGGGCCTTTGAGCATACCCGTTTTCCAGACACCTAGGAACACCACTTACAAGGGAAGAGGAAGGTTTCTTTGCTTGTAATTGAGGTCCAAGCAACTCTGTTCGAGCTGTCAGATACTTGGCTACAGCACCATCAAATCTCTGAATGCTACCTCTTCGTTCCTCGACGATGAGTGGAGCTTTCTTGACGATTTCGCTAGCTGCACATAACTCGCTAGCTGCACATAACTCCTATCTCCAACGCGGCTGGAGATGTTTGTAAGGAAGGTGAAAGAACATGGTGCTCCGCTGGGAAACGTTTGGGGATTCATCGACTGCACGATTAGACCAATTTCACGGGATCGGATTTGACAATGACCATAAGGAGTACGACATAATAAAATCCTCGGCCATGAAATCACTCGACTGCCTCATACCATCTCTCTGGGCCTTACAAGAACGACACAACACACTGATGAATAAAAGCAAGCTAATACCACAGTGCAATATGCACGCTGCGTCGAGTTCAGGCCATCCTTCATCCCAAATTGTTAGCTTCCAATCCCTTCATGACCGTCTCACATTCATAATGGAAGCAAACCACTCCGTCGGCTTATTACCTACCTTCAAAACTCACATCTGCAAGAGCACTAGGTTCTTCCGATTGTAACATGTTATATCACTCGTCTGTTAAACCACGGGCGGTGTTACTGGTGTACATGTGCCGGAGACATGTTACAGGTCTGATACACGGTTCTGCTGCAGGAGCTGATGCCTCCTGTATATATCTCGAGTTTTTCTCCTCTCTTTTCTCTGTACCATAGAATACACGCACACGGTTTTCCCCAACTTCCATACCGTAACAGGCGGCGCATTGGGGCCCCGTGGCGCAGTAATATCGCTCCTGAAAGTATAGGCGGGGTATACGGTCACAATGCTATGGGTTCGAATCCCAGTGCCAGCCCCCCGGTGTGAAGGGACAAAGGGTAGTGGGTGGGGAACTCCGCCATTTAACCGGCTTTCCCGGAGGCGGAGGGGATATGGGGCTCTGTCATACTCTAATTAGAGTGCATACAGTATGAATAAACAACAACAGGCGGCGCATGATTCAACGAAATGCGGAAGGTAAGGGGTTCGTTTATTGGGCAGCTATAGCCTTGTGTAGGCAGTGGTGACTTGACATATACCCGCGTGTGCTAGCGTACGTCAATATCCGTATTCCAAATAACAGTTCGAACAAAAGTTTTACCTATTACGTAATACTGTAAGTAAGTCGTTAGTTATTGAGGACCAGAGTTATCAAGAAGCAAATGGACTAGCAATAATCTCCAATGTCTTTGGATGACGACGTATTGGTGTTGAGAATGAAAATTCTTGTAGTGGGGCGGATGGATGCATCGTGTCGACTAAATTGATAGTAGTGACTAACCTCAAGAAATAATGAGTTTAGAGTAGGAGGGGTAATTATTGGCTCTTCGTCACTGACAGCAAGAGTGTGATCTTGCATAAGTTAGCTGGTGGTATCTTGTTAAGTTTAGAACCCTGGAAAACGGCCAGAGACCGGGACGATGGGCTTCCCGAGAGCTGTACGCTGAATATTCTAGTATACTGATATATCTCCTTCTACCCCGACAAGTCGTCTGGACATCTAACGTGTCATGATATACCTGCTTCTCGGGTATAATTGGCCACTAAGATACGTTACATACCTTGCACATAAGCATTAGGTTTGCAATAGAAGTTAAGGAAAGACAGACTCGAGCACAGATGAGTTTATAACAACCAACGATCAGGCCACCACCTGCTTAATATCACTTATTATTTGGCACTATCCTTCTATAATTCCTTTACAAATCAACAGTATCCAACGGAAACAATGAACCCCAAAAAACAGATGCCCCCAAATCACCTTAACGCCGTTTAAAAGTACCATCCCAATCAGTAAAAAGTTCCCAATCACCACCCAAAATACTCTATATGCAAATAAATCTATTCACTCATCAGTCCAAATCATCCCACTGTAAAATAGGCAGAAAAACATACCCCTTGCGCACCAGTGCCCTTATGGACAGCTCTCTCATCGCTCAACTCGACGACAGCACTCTTGGCAGTTTGAACCAGTCCTTGCGGGCCACACACAACCACCGCACTTTCCCCGCGTGCCTTTTCGATTTCCTTTTCGATCAGGTTCTTCACCATGGGACGGCCGCTGATGAAGTTTACCGTTTCTGGTAGGTGAAACTTGGATTGGACGCTGCTGGCCGTGGAAGTGTGGGAGAGGCGATTGCTGGGTTCAACCGCTTCCTTGTCCTCAGTCTTTGGAGGCGAGCAACAACACCCTGTGCCCACTTCGACAATGGCATCTTCGTCGTTGACTACGTCACGACAGCAACATCCGCCGTCCGGCCCACACCCGGCTTTCTCTTCTACCACCTCAACCTGCGATTCGTCTGTCTTCTCCTTGGGTTTCCCTACGATGGATTTTGTGGAAGATGATGAGGTAGGCCTCGACTTGTCGTCAAGTTCAAATCTCAGCTCGCTAATTTCAGACGTCAATTCAGGGTCACAGGTAACATATATGCTGACTTCGATTTCCAGGTTCTCTCGTTTCCTCGTTGCTGCCAGCCCAGCCCCCAACTGCTTAGAAAACCAGTACACCTGCCCTCTTGTCCTCACGACCCAGATGAACCGGATTTTCCTAGTTACGAGTGGTTTCCTCAAGGCTTTGAGACGTAACAGATCTCGGAGGAGGGGCATTGTGAAGGAAGTACCTGTACTACCGGATATGAGGATGACCGAATCGAACTGCTCAAGTGGTCGAAGTCGTCCGTATGGTCCGTCAAGGAAGACGGTTTTGGTCTCATCGACCTGACTCGCAGCTGGGGACGGAAGTCCGCTACATTCGCAGGCATGTTTGTGGATTTTCCCGGTACAGCCAGTATGTGCACGGACGACAAACTCGAGGTACCCGTCAGAAGCAAGGGAGGAGATGGTGAAAGGGTGCTGCTGGAACGGCGCTAAGGAATGGCAGGTGACAAAAGCATGCTGGCCAGGGCTCCATTTCATCGGCGGATTTCGAATAGTGATGCGGGTGGCGTTGTCGTCCAGTTGGTGAAAATGAGCTTTGCAAGTAAAGAGAGATGAAGGGTTGCCCTTCGTTTTTGGATGAAAGATGGAGAAATTATGGTATGCCATAAAGGCCCATCTGACAACCCGGTCAAATGACCACAAAGCAACTGGAAACCATACAAAAATCTTAGCGTTTTCGGGAACATGAATCCACACAATCGTCAGAAAGCCGATAGCACTAATCATATGCTGAATCACAAAGATCTCATATCTCCACCCTCGAATCGGCGAGAGACTCGACACCACAATCCATGAGAGGACGCAGAACGCGCCAAACCCCCGGCGGGTGTGTATGTCAATTTCAAGCTTACGGTTGATATAATTGTACCGCGCCCATGATCGGAGAAAGTAACTCATATGTACGAGTGCCGTAATAAACATACATCTGGCGACGGACCGATGGATCCAGTTTAACCGTTCGTATGACGTTCCTGTAATACGGCCAACGATATTCGCCTTTCCCGCCATGAGAAACACCAGCGGAAGCTGTGTGACCGTCATCCAGCCAGCGCGCGTACCAATAGTCTCTAACTCCCGCATATTCTTGATATCGAAGCCAAAGAAGATGATTGCAAGGAGAAGTGAAAGATTGGATGCTATCAACCACAGATATCCGAACGGAGGCAAATGACTGAGTCGAGGAAAAGTCCGCAGTATCTTATCGTTCCAGGTGTTATTTTCACCCTCCTTGAGTCGCGGTATTAATGGTATCGTATAGTTGCAGAATTCCCGAGAGATGGCAGTGACAGTTGCAAAAGTTCCCGAAAGGAGATTCTTGGGCCGAGCCGGATCTGCGGTGGCCTTGGAGACATCGCGCATTCTACACCCATCAGTATTCTTGTGGTAAGTAAAAAAAGAAAAAGAATTGCGGAAAATCGTGCGAACCGTAGCTTGAATTCCAGAAATTCCTTTAGGTTTACTAGACCTGCAGTAGCTATTAATGCCCCCGCAAACATCCAGTACATCTGGGCCAAATATGAATCCGATTTTATTGTAACGCCGGCATTACCGCCCATAGAGTGACCGGAGTGATCCATCTTGTGCAGTTGGAACTTGTAATGCGTCCGCCGAGATGCTGTATACCCCAAAGCGAAGATACCAGTAATTACAGCTCCTCACGAAGAGTGATATGAAAAATAGCGGGGGAAGAAGATGGAGAGAGGGAGGCAAGGGTGTTCGAGCAACGTGAGAGGTTTGATAGGGAACTTGCAAAGGTACTGTTTTCTACGGCAGTGGCGGTGGTGTTGGCGTAGAAGTGATGTTGTGAACCCTGGCGGGGCAGTTGCCGATCGTTTCTGTTTGCAGAGAAACCTGCTCACAAACCGGGATCAGGGGTGGTGACCTGTGACCTGCAGACGATTTGTGCGACGCGATTCGGAGTCCAATTGTTTTTGTATCTTGCGCATCATTCACTCGCTGCTCTTTGCTGGGGGGATCGAAAAGAGATGCTAATTATTTCGGTAGAGAAGAGCCGCGCATGAAGGAGCGTCCCAGTGTGGGGGTACATGGCCAGCTTGGTCATTTCAACGTGCCAGTCCTCTCTCCACGCTTTCAGTTCGTATCTTGCTTTCGCAGTTTGGGCCTGTGTGTAGTGTCTGATTGCTCCCCTCTGTCTGTCCTCTCCAACTTCATCGTACTGGTACTCAAAACCACCCACCAACATTTTAACGACTCCTCAAGCCCCCATTTCCAAACCCCAACAATGGCCGACTTCACAAAACACCTAAGCTCCGACACCACCACCACCTCCTCCTCGTCTTCAACCAGCTCCATGACAATGTCGAGCATGACAATGGCCTTCGTCGTCTCCACCTCCACCCCACTCTTCTCCACCTCATGGGCACCGAGCACACTGGGTCAATACATAGGCAACTGCATCTTCCTCATCGCACTCTCCATGCTTTTCCGCTTCCTTCTCGCCTGGAAACACGTGCTCGAGCACTCGTGGGCGAAAAAAGCGGGCAGCCGCCGGATCGTCGTCGCCACATCACCATCGGCTGACGATGAAAAGCCTCAGTCGGCAGAGGTTGTGGTGCGGCAGGGAGGTTGGGGAGGGCGGCCGTGGAGGTTTAGTATCGATCTTCCACGTGCGGGGATGACGGTGTTGATTTCGGGGGTTGGGTATTTGATGTAAGTTTTTCCGGTGAGAGGTGAGGGGCAGAGCTGATGAGACAGGATGTTGGCGGTTATGACGATGAATGTGGGGTACTTCATGAGTGTGCTGGGGGGAATCTTTGCGGGCGAGCTGGTTTGGGGTAGGTTCATTGGGGGTGCAGAACATTAGTGCGGGAGTGGAGCAGCTCTCTGGGAGAAGGTTTAATTGTGTGCTTTGGGGATTTGAAATTTTATGGCGCATTGGGCGTTGTGTGGTTCTATCAAGGCTTTGTTCATGACATACCCGATCTATCTAACGATATCTCCAGCAATGTACTGGACTTGGGTTCATATTTGTTAATACAGTAATGGTCATTTGGGTGGTTGTTGTCTTTTATCTGTCGGTTTCCTTCATTATAAGACTTCTATCTTACGCTACGTCGTGATTGACTTCCATAACGAGTCGTCGGAAACAGGCATCCCGGAATAAACTGGTGCAATATTCAAGCAAATGTAACTCGACAGCCATATGACTGCGTTCCTATTAAACATCAAACAGCAGAAAGCAGGGTATATAATGTACACTCGCATTCGTACAGCGCATGTTTACACCACCGGTATGTTCCATCATGCGTAATTCCTTCTAGCATTACAAAAACCAAGCAGCAATACCCACAACCCCAGCCACCAACACCCCACCCGCCACCTTCACTGCATCCGCCGCGGAAGGCGAGGTAGTCGCAGCAGCAGCAGACCCACTCTTGGTTGCAGACCCAGACGAAGACGCCGAGGGATTAGCCTTATCTGTTGCAGGCTCCGCAGTGACTCCAGTACCATTCGAGCAAGTCTTGACACTCACAGACGCCGAGGTGAAAGTGATATCGGCACACTGCATCATTAGCCCTCTATTCCCCATCCATCCGGGGTGATACATACATTATACAACCCCCCTCCCGTGTGACCCTCCTGCACAACCTGGATGGTAGCATTATCCCCCTCCTTAACAGACACACTCTTAGGCACCGGCAGGTCGTTCCAGCAGAACGTTCCCAATCCCACCTGGAGGAACCTGTCCTTGAGAATAATCGTAAAGTCCTCAGCTTTGGGATTATTTCCGAGGGCGAGGTAGACGGCGGTATTGGCCTCGTCGTGGCCGGCTTCGAGACTCAGCTGGCCACCGGTGATGGGCCACTTCGCGCGGTCCTTGGAGGGCGTGTTTAGTCCGCCGCACGGGGATTGGTCTTGTGTTGTGTCCGTATCGCCGCGGTCCGCAGGGTAGTTTAGGTGGAAGTGCGCGGACACTGCGGCGGGGAGGAGCGTGAGGAGGAGGGTGGAACGCATCGTTATTGAGATGAAATGAGTATAGAGAGTGGATGGATAGAAGAGATACAAAGGGTACTGGGTGTGAAGAAGTAAATGGAGAAGAGTAGTTGGTTTTCTATAAGAGGGGGGAGGGAATCTACTTGGGGTCTCTAGCTTTCATACGCTATTGGAACCACTTTGTCTTCAATCCCCCAATCACGGTGGTACCTTCCTTTCCTTCCAGTGACTCACGGAATGACATGCATATATCCGTTGCAACCTCCCCAGTGTTCGTCAATGCCATGGTTCCATGGTGCAACCCTGATGGTTGATTCGCGTTGGTGTTGAGAGCTTTTGAGAGAGTTTATGGGTCAGAAAGAGGTTAGCGCCAGACTTTTTTGTGACCCTCCCGCCATGCAACGCTAACTAAACAAGATGGCGAGTTGTCCGTCTGAGCAGGTTTCACTGGGTTTGATTGGGTGGAGAGTTTGGCGACCTGCGGCAGAAAATAGCTCCAGCACTCTCGGCAGGGTCGGCCAATTGCTCTAATTGTGTGGTGACATCGCGTCGAGGGTTAGGGTCCCGAGCATCTTTCAACACAGTCAAATTGGATAACTAATAACTATACACCGGAGAGCTCTGGTCACAGACTCGAAACCCTGTGTCTGATGTTGTGAGAAGGCACAGCGTGAGGAATAAACCGGAGAAGGTATTATGCTAGGTACCTCTCGATCCCATGTTTCTCATCTCTGCTATGGGGATTTGAGCACGATTAATCAGTCAAATACCTAATTAAGTACTTAAGTACATAATCTATCTATTCACCTCGCCATTCAAATCCGTAGCTTCTATTTGCTTATCTGCGATTTTACATATCTGCTCGCGTGGGATATCAACTGCAGAATTCCGGCACCGGATGACTGGAAGCAATTCCGTTCAGTGCATATTGCATGGTTCATGTGAGCTTGTTTCAACCCGAATATAGTTAGTACTGTCCCGGGAATGTTAGATTCTACATTTGTGAAGCGGGGAGTTGCGGAAAGATGTAATATCGTAGACACAGCCCACGTTGTTGCAAGAAACACCTCTTTTGATTGTTCTGTAGATATTGGGATGTAAATGACAGCTTGAGCATGAGAATGTGCTCGACGATGTAAATAATGTGGCCCAAATCATGCAATCACGGGCAATGAAGTCGTGAAGGAGGCGTAACGGCATAACTTTGCCATTCTCTACAGATCAGCCCGAGTGAGTCTGTGTTCCAACACATAATCCCACCCATTCGTGTATCACCTGTAGTACCGGATACACATACAACAAATTATAGATTTTGCTGCGTTGATTCCATTAACCCCCGGCGAAGCCGCTAACTGACCATTCTGTTTGTATCTTGTCTGCAGGGGATAAGGCGCAGGGCTGGGGTTGACTTCCTCCAGGGCCCAGGTAGCGGATACCAAAAGCCCGTACCCGGGTCAAGGTCATTACCTGAACATGGCCTTAAGCTTGGTTATGACTACGTTGGCCAAAAAACGTATGGCTATCTGAAATGATGACTAATCAGAACGAGTAAAAGTTCGTAAATATAGAGCTTTAACGTGTGATGTTGGGCTGACTAAGCAAAAAAACACTGGACCCCGAAAAAAGACTAAGCCTCAATCGAGTGATTGGTGATGACTGAACAAATTCGCAGGCCGCAGAGCAACTCCGCCAAGCCAAGTCACGTGCATTGTGTACCAAAAATAGTAACTTGCAAAAAATTTTCCTCATTCTCAAGGCGATCCGAATTCGGCAACCAAGGGGTGTGTGTGTATGTAGCAAATGAAAAGGAATCTCTCGCTCACGGTCATATGCTGGAAGCTAGAGAGGAGGTGATGGACCTGAGGTACTAGAGATGAAAGCCTGTGCAGTTAGTAATACTGATAGTGATGGTGATGGTGATGCAATGGAAGTCTAGCCAATTGCTTTACCACATTCACAACTATGCAGCGCTGCAGCCGGTGTTTGGTAGGGTACTATAGTGACTCTTATACTAACTTTCATATTTGTGCTGTACTGAAGCTGCTACTGCTTAAGACCCCTACTGAGCGTCATCGCGAAGCTCCCCAGTAGGGATGAGCGCAAGATCGTGGCTGTACCAGTTTGGTTCCAGCGAGTGATGTCTGTAGGGGTGAATTACTTTGGATTTTCTTGCCTTTTGTTTGATTCTGGTTGCACAGTATCACATGCCGCCACCTAGGGGAACGAGGAACACAGATAGGAAAAGAATGAACGCTACAGGGTTTGAACCTTAATGTTAACAGCACAAACCCTGGGTTTCGAACCGGGTGTTTACAACACCTGGCGTTTATAGCACCATGAACTGCCAGTTAAGCCGGGTATGAGTTCTTGTTTATTGGAAGACTCAGACCCTGATAGCTTTCAACAATACTCTGCATGTCTAAAAGAAACACAGTAATGAGCGTATACATGTATGCTACGGGGCGAGACACCTAAGAGAGTTCTTCTAGGTACCTAGAGAGCGAGGCGAAAGAACCTAGAGGAAATCTCCCCCACATGCTGGTACTCAAAACTTGTAGTCACGGTTTTACTCTACTTTAATCCCTGGGTACTACAGCTCTGACGTGAATATCATCTAGAAGCACCACAGAGAAACACGGCAAGAGTGTGCGAGATATATATGGGGCTGCATCGAGGGAAGCTTTAGGGCTAAGACGACACTTTAACAAGGGATTTAGTGGTAGATTAGGGTTTGTAGTTAGTGATATCTGTAACCTTCGAAGAATGGGAAGTCGATTTAGTTCTGTCCCGTATACACAAGCGGACGTCCAAGTTAGGAAAACCACCGATATAAGCAATCACTCGAGTGGCGGCAGAAATTACTGTAGCATATTCCCCAGGGGCGCCCAACACTAGAATAACACTCGCGGACACACAGCAAGACCTCCACCCACCAGCCTCTAGTGACGGATCTGAGCTAGGGACCGATAACTTTCCGTTCTGATCTCATAATTTCTTAGGGTTCATACCAATTTGCTGCTAGAACTACTCTATCTAATCGACGCGTTGATGCTGACAGGTCCGCCACGATAAGCGAAACATGCACTAGATCTCGGTGACGTTTGTCAAATGGTGTTTAAGTTTAATGGAGGTGTTGGCAATGGAGAGCTGAAACGCAAGTGGACGCGCTTCACAGCCGGCATCCGATTTACCGCCGAAGGCGCTTAGCTGCTGTGTAATTTATTCGCTAACTTCTCACACAACGCCAGGGACATCTCAGAGATGTGAGTCAGACATTTGGAGACTATATCAATTCCTTCGACTCTCCGAGTTTCAATTCTGAATTGCATTAAGCTACAACTCTCCAATAGATCCAATTCGCAATTGTAATGTCTTCTATAAAACACCTTCGAGGTTCCCACCTCGAAGGGGGCGGACAAATCATCCGAAACTCCCTCGTTCTATCTTCCCTTCTCCTGCAACCTCTCAGCATCACCAATATTCGTGGAAACCGACCCGGCGGTGGCGGTCTCAAAGCACAGCATCTTACAGGTGTTGGGTGGCTATCGAAAGCCACAGCTTCGAAAACAGCCGGGGCGGAAAAGAAATCCAAAACCCTAGAATTCCGACCTCAATCGCACCAAAAATATTGGCGGGAACACAAACGACAGGGAGGGAGCACCGCGCGAGTTGTCGAGATTGACATTGGCACGCCAGGAAGCATCACTTTGCTTCTGCAGGCTATGTTGCCGTATTTAATCTTCACGGGGCGCTCTGGGCTCGACGATTAGTGTAACGAGATAGAGGTTGTGGTTCGCGGAGGTACAAACGTGCCTCATTCTCCTAGCGTGGATTATTTCGAGCATGTTTTATTTCCGATTTTGAACGAGAAGGTGTTACCAACGGATGGTGGGAAACTGAAGATATCGGTTGAACAAAGGTGCTGGGGAAGCAGCAAAGGCTTGCAACTCGGCTCTGTGAGAGTTTCAGTTCCACTTCTACGCTGGGGAGAAGTGATTCCTGGGTTTCGACTAGTGGAAAGAGGGGAAACTGTGAAAATTGAGGCGAGCATAATTGCCCCAGCAAATGAGCAGAGCGTTTCAGGAACATCTCGTCGCAGCGTTAGAGAATGAGGATTGGAAGACGAAGGATGTCAAGATTGATATCACGCTGAACGAGGACTCTGGTGGTGGACCCAAAACCTTTCTCTTGTTGGTTGCGACCACTGAAAACGGTTTTCGCTTGGGACGAGACGTGCTCTACGATTCTAGGCAGCATAAGAGGTCGAATCTTAAAGGTTGGTCAAAGCTGGAATATATGGTGGAAGCATGTATCGAACATCTACAAAAGGAATTGGCTCATGGAGGTTGTGTAGATGAGTTTTTGGAGGATCAAATTGTCGTTTTTCAAGCGTTAGCAGAGGGCGAAAGCAAAGTAGATAGGGCAGAATGGAGAAAGGGGAAGCAAGGCAAGGTAGTCTACATACAAGAACGGCTCGGTGGGTTGTTGAAAAGTTGTGCAGTAGGGAGAATGCTGTTGGTGTGATGGAGAGAATCGGGTACAGTCGAGCTGCGAGCGACGTGTGAGAACATAACTTGGGTGTTTTCATGTTTGCTTCTGTTTGTTGTGTTCGCTGTTTTCTCAAGCAGAATAAAAATGATGCTCGTAAGTCATTCATTTTGGTCATGGTTCTCAGCTCCAACGATAAACATCAAACAACATCAAACACCTCCATTTGATTCTGATCTTCCCATCCCCCATCCCATCAGATTACTACCATCACACAGAAACCAATCCCCTCGTCACATCTCACTTTTAGCGGCTTGCCACCCGCCCGCTGAAAGCATGTTTTACTCTCATGAAGTCCTCACTCAACGCAAGTATGGAGTCGCAACGATCTGGTAAGTCGGCAACAAACATCCGTGTGACGAAAGCTATACTTACCTCTCTTTGAAGGCTTGTCGCAACGCTTGGATTATCACGGACGGCGCTCAGAAAGGTGGGTCGCAAAGACATACTCTCGGTCAATGTTCCCAAAGCTTGCGATACTGTTACAAACCCCGAAGCACCTCTAGCCCTTCGACTCCAGTCCAATCTCCTTGTTGGGATTTCCAGGTAGCACATCCCTCATCGCTTCGATCGCGACCACTGCTACTCACATAGTGCTTGTGTAGGGTCTATGGGCAGCAGTTTGAGTATCTTTACCACGATGTGTCGCATGCGCATACAAGTATCAAGAAGCTCGAACTCATCAACAGAGAAGCCAATTTAGATATTGCTCGAGGTGGAGAGGGCCGGCAAGTTTCTCAAAATTATAGCCCGAAATGCACATTAATTATTAATGTGATGTTCGATAGACCAGATCAGCTCATTCTAATGGATGATCCCTATCTGCATCCCGAGCTTCTTCCCGAACTCGACCTTGGAGTTCTTAATGATCTTTCGTTAGCGGACCTTGAAAGCGGCGACCTGACGGATTTAGCGGATTCGCTGGATGTCAGAAGTTTTACTCCGCAGAACAACCCGCCGTTCTCACCTGGAGGACTCGGAACTTCTCCCGGAACTTCTCCCGGAACAGCTGGAGGCTCTCCAGGATTTAGGCCGGCGTATTCTTCATTCCATGGTGATCGCCAAACACCGGTGCCGGGTGGTGTGGAGGATAATCTACAATTTGAAGATCATCCCTCGTTTGGATTTGACGAACAGGGAGTGATGAGGGAAGTAACGCCCGAGCTTCCACTCCTTCTCCTTGACCAAGACCAAACTCCCATTCCAACACCCAGCCTTCGACTACGCCAGCCTCAAGTTCCAGGCAGCCATTTGACTGAGGATGTCGAGGAACAAGTTCGTCGTGAGCATGAAGAAGGGGGTATTCCAGACTTGGGGGTAACTACCATTGCTAGAATGGTACAGACAGCTTCAAGCTAACAGAAACAGGGCTTCCAATCGGGAGATGACGATATCTTTCCGAATTTCACACAACAGATAGATCTGGAAAGGGGTGTCCTACCCTTCCCGGAGGCCGAAACGTCAGGGTTAAGTCTACTTCCTTCGGAAGGTCGACCTGGAGGAACTGGCGAGGAACATGCGGCAGCTGCTGCAGCCAAAGGGCTCCGTGGGCGTCGGGTGAACCATATCATTATCGACGTAGATACCATGCTCACCAACCAGGATCTGAAGGAATGGCATATCAATTATATCGAGAACATGGAGATCGCTAGGAAAGGGAAACAAACACGTCGACTACAGCGAGCGGCAAGGTCGAATGCAAATATTTTGGTTATGCAGCGTGGCATTGGCGGTGAACTCCAGAACCCGGTCCTGAGGGGATTATTCTCTGGTCAAGCCATTTTGAATGCCATTCAGGGTAAGGGCGGAGAAGATTCACAAGCTACCAGAAAGAGAAAGCGTGCAGAGCTTAGGAGGGACGGGGAGGCAGGTGATGATGAAGAAGCCCGACGCACTAGGGCCAAAACCCAAGAACAGGAGCAAGCCCAAGGCGAAATCGGTCGCGGTGCTGAACTAGCTGGAGATATTGACATGGAGTTAGGTCGTGATGTTCCCTTGGATCTCGGTGGCGACGATGTTCAAAGTCTGCACAGCGACATGCCTTGGGCCCCTGGTGACCAGCTGTTCTCTGGCGGCGGTGTCGCAAGCAGCAGCGTTGTTGGTGGGCCCAGGAGCGTGGCAGACAGTCCAGTTAAGGCTAGAAATGTCCGAGGGATGTCGCGAGTGAGTGCTGCTGGGTCCGTAAGGTCGATTCTCGAAGACGTGGCAGAAGAGGGTGAAACCAACCTCGGACTAGATGATACTGCTGATCAGTTCGAGTTTTTTGGTCCTGGCAAGTGAATCTTTAAAACTATTTGGGTTAAAATATTACTAACCCACGTGAAGGAGCCGATATAGGCACACAGGAAGCGAACACCCAGTGGCTGCGCGAAACTATGGAGAGAGAGTCATTTCAATTTTTCGAGTCCGTCCACCTTCCGAACCCCAGTACACATACTGCGGCAGAATGCTAATGATTATCCTGGCTAGATTCCTCAAGAAGAAGATCTTTGAGGAGCATGAGAAGCGAGAAATCGAAGAAGACATCAACTTCATCACTTTCCAAACCCTTGTCCAGCCTGGACAGAATCGCCGTATCGTTGCAGCTCAGGCTTTCTCTCACACTCTCCTACTTGCGTCAAAAGGGTTGGTTACTGTTAGCCAGGAGCAGCCCTACGGAACCATCCAGATCAGTGTTGTGTGAGGGGGTTATTACCCCGACAGCAATGGAACAATAAACACAACTTCTACATTGTGGGAACATGAATAGTAAGGGAATAGTTGCCTGTCGTGGAGTTGCGCCAACTTTCTTTCTGTTTTCTAAAGTTGTATATCCTAGGAGTAAACCAATAGAAAAATCAGAGCATGCTACCAATTACCTGTTTTCAAGATACTTGAGTATGTGAGTCGTGAAGCTTGTTGATTTGATGGCTTGTTGTCAACTCAACCCTTACCTAATTCCATATTATGAGAACACCATCGTAATTACTTAGAATAGCAGAGATAGTTTAGGATGATTCTACATATTGCAGTACATATTGACCCCGAAAGGCGCCCGAGCTCTAGCAGCAGGAAGAGGAAAGTCAACAAGGCTCTAGCCCTCGAAGCATCGCGCTTGTCTTGGAGCTGGTATATATCCATTAGCGCCAACACCCATTGGGTCCGGCAGATAACGCAAAGCGTGCCGTTGATGCGATTGTTTACCTAGCTAACTCTTGGTGTAGGATTGGATAGGGTTCATAATTGAATGTTGCTCTCGTTCCCAGATTTCTCGTCGCTCGCAAGTGTCAGACGGCTGGTTTTCGAGCGCAATTGAATGTCTTGGGAGCCAGTTTCGGACGCATTTCCACCTTGGAACCATGTGAGTTATGGTCACAATTTTTGGACCCCGCAGTTAACAAAAGGCTTAGCGCCCATCGGTAAATCTAATTGAACGCAAGAATATACAAATTTTCATCAACAGTAGGTTGCAGCGGCACAGCGAAAGGCATTTAGCTATAGGAAGACCAAGAACTGGGAACTTGAAGCCCGTATTGATATTGAGTTGTAGCTCAAACGATCGCGATCGGATGTGGAATCTCCACTAGGGCCGTCCTTTGTTTCGTCTTGTTGAAGCTCAGGGTTAACTGAGAGTATCACGCACGTCCTCCCCAAAGTATCGGGGCGCTCGAAGCGGTAGCTTTTGTTTCCGGCGAGCCGGCGAATGTTGAGCTTCATAGCGTGGGAGTGGGTGGAACAGAAGTCTGTCTATTCCCGAGATTACGAGCAGCATTCGTTGACTTTGATGTTTCATTTAACACGATAGGTGACTCTCGGAGAAACCTTTCCACCTTCTTACCTAGGTGCCTAAGTATGCTACGATCTACGTATACGGAGATACGCCCATCTGTACTCCAATATCGACGACGCTCAGCAACTGCAATCTGGCCCGAGAGATATATTGGTTATTCATTGCCATGCTCAGAGCTTCCACTACTTCTCCAGCTCCTCCAATTTCTCCGACTCCACAATCCAGGTTAGAGGGTTCGTTCATTGGTCTTGTAGCTTGAAGAATAAACTATTGCTGCAAGCCCATTCACCGTGAAGTCTTGTGTATTGACCTTGATGATCCCATCATTAACATGCTGCTGCTGCAGCACCCACTCGCAGCAACAGAGATTCGAGAACCCGGATCCTTCATACAGCTGCGCAGTAAACAACTAATAAATATCTAGCCCTCACCAGAGAGAAAAACATAATCAATAGGTAGTATATTCACGCGCGGGGGCTGATCGTACAAAATAACACCTATAGTAATGCTAACCTGATATCCTATTGTACATTAATAATACGGTATTTATCCAGGATAACCCTCTGGGGAGCCATATTTTGCAAGATAACCCTTAAGCCTCATTTTTATGTAGGATAACCTTGGGTTTCAACATAATATGCAGGATAACCTTTTGGTAACCACAACTTGGAAAATACTCCGAGTCTATCATTCTTCCTGCAAACTACCACCTGTGCTCCAACAAATCGTCACCTACTTAGGCTGTTTAGAATCACCTGCATTGTACGCATGCCCGAAGCATCAGCTGAGTCGCAGTAGTGGATGCAGTCACGCGTCTGACACAAGACCTGCAATATGTTAACCCACCGAGTTTTGTGACACAGCGTGCTTGATGGCTCTAGGGATCTACAGGTAGCACTGTGGATACTCGTTTACCACCATCTGTATTTAGATGATAAAAATACAAAAGGACGCACGCCATATCGACTGTAACTATAAGTGCACACTCACCCTACACAGCAGTGCAAGCCCTGTGATAGACATCAGTCTGGGGCTCCATATCATTGAATTTGGAGCATAAGTTGGAAGAGATTTGGAAATGCCTGAATCCAGACTGAAGCACCGGGGGTTATTCTGAATATTATGTTCGAAAATCCAAGGTTATCCTACATAAAAATGAGGATTAAGGGTTATCCTACAAAATACGGCTCCCTAGAGGGTTATCCTGAATAGGAGCCGTTAATAATACCGATCATGACACAATTCCCCAAGCACATTGAAATCTACGCTATCAACTACCATTTCAAATGTTCTACAATTATCAGCAATCATCAAGAAGTGTAGAGTAGAGCTTTTACTTCTTCATCATCTGCTGCCAACAACGGCAATCCTGTGCCACAATCCACTCCCTCCCTTTATACGCTCTCGACATTCTTCCTTTGAGATTGGGAGAATCCAATCATAAAAGAAGGCCTTGGTATCTCCTCCTCGTGGCGACTCTAAAGCGAAATATCTGCCTCAGGCTCCTGCTGGGTACACTGTCATGCCTAGTCGACTCGCTGTTCTCAATAGACTCTGGTGACGGGAAATCCTAGGTGGAACGTTGAACCCCGATCACTCGCACGAGCCATAATATAGGTTGGAGGAATAACTGCTGATCTCCCGAGAGCCTCTCCCCATTATAGAGGCTTGGTAGAATGTTAACCAGAATGTGGTGGTTCTGGTTGTTAGTTGAATGGGTTCTATGACATCGCCACCGATACTGAAGAGCAGTCTTCTCAACGATTGGCCGGTCATCTGTAGATTCGCAGATCGATCAAAAAGATCATGATTTCTGAGACTGGCCTTGGCATAGACCGGTAGTGGCCGGGCTTCAAAAAGCCTAGGACAGTCAGATGGAAGATCAAATTTGATCGGACTGACCGCTTGAGAACACTGCTTTGCCAAAGAGACCTTTCTCGAATTATGGCTGTAAAAAGGAGCCCAAAGATATTTTTGTAGATGACGATGAGTATTAAATACCTCTTCGAATGCCTTGACAGCGTTTTAGTATAACTGTCCAGACATGTATCCTTCTTCTAATACTCTAAATCAGCTTTCAGCAATATGTAGACACTGCGCGACGTCTTGAATCACCGTGTAGCCGTGCTGGGTGCGAGACAAGGCTAGCACATTAAATAGTGCAGTGGCAATACCCTCCCAAAAAACTTTCTGAACCAGACGGCTAGCCGCCACGAGATTAGGCAACCTGCTGTCAATTACTCCGCTTCAGGGAGTAGCAAGAGTAGCTATTAGGCGCTTGCGCGTGCTAGTAAACGCTTGCTGTGGTTAGGACTTCGTGTTGTTCAGCTCCAGTATTAAGTGTTCTATCCCAGCTACCTCTTCCAGCAGCTACTCATGATCACTGGCATGCTGCTGTCGTGCGATCCATAAAATCCGATATCCGTGTGCAGGCAGATAACAATCTGCAAATGAGCTTTCCTTCTTGACGTCGTAGCGTCGCTACTGTCGACTTTATAAGCCTTCCACCCCCATATCAGAGATAGCTACCTTACGAGCAGGGCACTGTCTAACAACCCCCGCATTACAGCTACTCGGTATTGTTAATGCTAAGTATGAGTAACTACAAATCTGACTTCGGTTGTTCTGATTCAACAACTTAGTCCCAACCATCGGCGGGGTATGAGACACTTGTCAAAGAAATAGACGACAGGGCTGGCTTAAAGACGCTCGGCCTCCTCGGTATCTGTTACTATGCAGAAAACCGCGAAAGACTGAACGCTCAGTATAGGGGTTCAAAGCTAGGTATATAACAATGGTTTTCTTATTACTTGTTTACACAGCTCAAGTCTTCACACTGAGGAAATAGGTTCCTAGATCCAGGTCCTAGACCAGACAGTCGACAAAGCCCAAGGCAAGAGCACGCTCAGCACTGCGCTTTTAAGCCTCCTAAAGTCCGGTGCAAAGTGACATGCTCTTCTCTGCGTATACTCAATCAAGCGTGCAATCGCTGTTTCTAGCGAGTTTCATTGCCTCGAGCTCGCCGTCGCCAACAATACCCAGCTCTATCTTCACCCAGACAGTACCTACCGCGGCGTTTCTTTGGCCTTGTGGAACTCTCGGGACAGACCGCTCAGAATAACGAACTTATCCAGCGACAGAACGCCCACGTCGAGACCGGCGACAACGACGAACCCGACGAATCTCTGCCATTTACGATCGATCCATCCGACACCATAGGTACAAGCGAAAAATTGAAAAGCTTTGCTAGCAAACCAGAGATGATGAAGGTATCACAAGAGACCTCTCGCGCACTTCCATGGATCCCAGGTGCATTAGGCCTCGCGGCTAGCATCCTGTTCGTATCAAAGTTTCAAGTCAGAGTTCATGGTGCGTTCACCACATGTCAAGCAGCAACCAAAGCAGGGACATTCAATCCTGCGGCTGGAGCGGCGTCCGGAACCCTGAGTGCTAGCACCTTCGCAGTTGGCGGGCTGGTAGGAGTCGGTTAAGCAGCGGCGGTTACCTTATTCCGTGGCGCAAGCTAGCAAGGTGGATATGTAACGCGTGGAATCATTTCCTAGCCCCACTGAAGAGCGTATAGAATTTTATGAGCAGAGTGTTCATGTCTTTTGTTGAAGGATTATGCAAGGCTGTGCGGCTTCTGAGGAGTTTGATGTCAACGATCAGAAGGGCGCTGAAGCCCGCATTTGTTTCTCCTATGTCACGGTAGCTCTGTCGAGAAATTCCTCTTGGGGAAGTAGTAACCGATTAATCTTCAGTAATGACAGGACGAATCAATAGAGTACATCTCGTTCAATCACAGTTATCAATCGACTTACCAGTGCATGATCTGGGACTACTAAGTATCAAGTATTTGCTTCCTTTACCCGTAACTTATCTTAGTTGGGTACCTCAGATGTGCCCAAGCGACTTACACTGAGCCAATGGTTTTGTGATTGGAAAGGATACCTAGCGTTGGAATGGAAGTGTTTCACGATAGCCAGAGCCCTCTGGGGGCTTCGCAGTAACATATACTTTGTTGTCGTACTGCCAAATCGACGAGCTGGAACGGTACACAAACTAGCACCAAGGGGTCCGACTCTGGCTCCCTGGGCATCCGATATTGGACACAATTCTGCTGTCACGTACTCTAATGTTTCCTAAGCACATACGTGCGTAAGTTCCATCCGCTTGCGCGTGTGTTGCGAGCAGCCTGATACACAAATACTCACTCAGTTCAGAGTATTGCTTTGGTATCTTTCCCCCCTCTCTCGCTCTATCTTTGCCTCCAATCCCATCTTCAGCTGCTGCCCTTCCAATTTTACTGTCCCATCAGGACCACCCCACAAAGTAAATAGCATCTGCTGGTTCATCGATCGATCGGCGCATGGATTGCAGGGATTACCAGCGCCATCTAGCTACCGTACTCCACTTTAGTTGCCAGGACGACTCGATTTGATTCGCTGCTGTATGATTGTGTGTTGGAAACATACCCCTCAAAACACACCTCCAGAGCTCATCAAAGAGCCCACACTTCCGACAGTCTTGCTTATACCCTACAATTCTCTCTTGCGCTGCGCGACACCGCCCGCAAAACCTCTCCTTACATCGTTCACCATCTCAAGCGCGCTCCATATGGATATTTCAACCCCACGTCGTAATCCTGCGAGGAATAGCCACGCAGCTCAAGAGCCACCATACCTTTCAGGATCTCCTAAACATCTCACCGACTTCTCGTCGCACGCACCTCCACCGCCGCTCCCACTACATGCCAGGGCAACAAACGAATCATGGGATCCCCAACCCTCCGTCGAATGGAACACCCCGCAATCATCTCCTACGAAAAATACCGCTCACCTAGTAGAACTATTCGACAAGTCCTTACAGCTCGCACCTAGCTCTTCTCCCACGACACCGCAACCTACTCCTACCAAGCGCGCACTTCGGACTCGCAATGAAGACCACAACGCCAATGCCAGCGTTTTCAAGCTGGACGACGGCGGGAAGGTGACGAGGAGAAATAACAACAAGGAAAATGCGGCATCGTTTGCCCCGGATAGGGAACACAGGAAGAGTACTGGCGCCGCGATGTCAAGAGGCTATGGACAAAGTGGCAGGAAGAAATACGACCCGATGAATGATCTGACCCTTGAGGATCTCGAAAAGTTAGCTAAGCCGTCGGTTAAGAGGTTGAAGGATGTGGCGCATTTGTGTAGGCTTTAATTGTCGCTGCTGGTTACATGGTGTCTGATTGTTGTGTCTAGACTTCTACGATTATTACTACAACCTTGTTACATACGTCCATACTCGACAAAGTCGGACTGACCAGTGGAAATTGCAGCAGCATGGCCGGCCTACGGAAGAAGTGCAACAGCAATGGAAGCGTTTTGCAGGTCGGGAGAGGGTTGCCTTGAGGAAGCGCCGGACAAGATTGAGGAAAGGTGATTTCCAGTTGCTTACGCAGGTTGGCCAAGGTGGATATGGACAGGTCTACTTAGCGGAGCACAAAGATACGAAGGAAGTATGCGCGCTGAAGGTTATGAGCAAGAAGTTGTTGTTCAAGCTTGATGAGATAAGGCATGTCTTGACGGAAAGAGATATATTGACGGCCGCAAAGAGCGATTGGCTGGTGAAGCTACTATATGCCTTCCAAGATGATGAGAGTATTTATCTTGCTATGGTATGCCAGATTATTCGATGAAAGTTGGATGTCAAGAGCTAACATTAGTGTAGGAGTACGTTCCCGGAGGTGATTTCCGGACCCTGTTAAATAACACTGGAGTATTGCATTTTGGCCACGCCAGATTTTATATCTCGGAGATGTTTACGTCTGTGAATGCTTTGCACGAACTCGGCTACATTCACCGGGACTTAAAGCCGGAAAACTTCCTCATCGATTCCACAGGTCATATCAAACTCACAGACTTTGGCCTCAGCGCTGGAAAGTTAGCACCAGAGCGCATGGAAAGTATGAAAATGAAACTCGAGCAGGTCAAAGATATGAACATTCCTGAGCGCTCAACAATGGAGCGAAGGAACGCGTACAGAACGCTAAGGGAAAATGACCAGAATTATGTATGTGCTGCCGAGCGTATTGCGATGATTGATTCTGACTGGAAGCAGGCCAAATCTGTGGTAGGATCGCCCGACTATATGGCACCGGAGGTCCTCCGTGGCGAGTCATATGATTTTAGTGTCGATTACTGGTCGCTAGGATGTATGCTGTATGAAGCTCTAGCTGGCTATCCTCCCTTCGCTGGAGCTTCCGTCGAAGAGACATGGCATAATCTCAAGCACTGGCGGAAGGTCTTTCATAAACCCGAATATGAAAACCCCAATTACTACCTATCCAAGAGGACCTGGGATTTCATCACAAGGCAAGTGACTAATCCAGACCACTGTTCTTTATCTAACAAGATCCAGGCTCGTTGCCGGCCGGAATGCGCGGTTCCCCGATTTTAAAACAGTGCAGTCTCATGCATACTTCGCCGAAATTGACTGGAATGATCTCCGCTCCAAGGACCCGCCCTTCGTACCGGAGTTGGATAGTGAAACGGATGCAGGTTACTTTGACGACTTCAGCAACGAAGCAGACATGGCTAAGTACAAGGAGGTACACGATAAGCAAGCTGCACTGGAAGGCATGGCCGAGAGGGGCGAAAAGATGAACAAGTCTGCGTTCTTGGGATTCACGTTCAAGTAAGCTCCCTCCACTGGCTCACCGGAGAACACCAGCAGTACTAACACATGACTCTAGGCGCAGGAGACCTAATGAAAGCCTGCTGCAGAGACAGAGTCTTGGAGGAGATGGGCAGTTTGGTACGATTTTCTAAATTTTACGAATAGGTTAGGGCGGGCGGGCGTTAATGAGGGAATTGTATATTGAGCAAAGCGATTGGGTACGGATAGGATGGATACCTTACGCCTTAGATATGGCTTTCGTTGTGATTATGCAGTTTTTCGCGACGTATAGATACCTGTTGTACTGTAAATGACTAGCCTTTATTATTGTGATACCTGTCTCTTCAGCTCAATACACGAAATTAAAGCGAGAGACTGTTCAAAGTTAAAGTTTACTGGTGAGTGATGATTAATGATGATGCTGGGATGCCCCACCTAGAGTCACCAAGCTAACACCTTACCCTAGTCCGTGGCCCCCGCAACACCAACACCAACGCCGACTCATCTTCAGCTCACTCAATTCAACACACACACCCCTTATTCTTGCAACTTCATACTTCTCAATCTTTATTACTCTACGGCTACAGACACTCTTATAATATGGCCACTTTGAGCGCACAAGAAAAGATCAGCTTGATCAAACAAGGTCTCCAGGAAGTCCTAAAAGAGAACATTCTCACCGATGTCATTGAGAAGGAAAGCCGACCGCTCAAGATCTACTGGGGTACGTTCCTCCTCCAGAGAAAGCGACCACGTTACCCAATTGTTGACACCCGGCTTCTTCAGGCACTGCGCCCACAGGTCGTCCTCACTGCGGCTACTTCGTCCCCATGGTCAAAATCGCACACTTCCTCCAGGCTGGGTGCGAAGTCAAAGTCCTTCTCGCCGACATCCACGCCTTCCTCGATAATATGAAGGCGCCGCTCGATCTCGTGGCACACCGCGCAAAGTACTACGAATTAATCGTCAAGTCGGTCTTAAGGGCGATCGGCGTCCCTATCAACAAGCTCACATTCGTAAAGGGCTCCGATTACCAGTTGAAGCAGGAGTACACTATGGATCTATTTAGGCTGTCGAGTATCGTCACGGAACACGATGCGAAGAAGGCCGGTGCCGAGGTCGTCAAACAGGTCTCGAGCCCGCTGCTTAGCGGTTTGATCTACCCTCTTATGCAGGCGCTTGACGAGCAACATTTGGGTGTGGATGCGCAGTTTGGTGGCGTGGATCAGAGGAAGATTTTTACCCTTGCTGCGGAGAATTTGCCGAAAGTAGGCTTCAAGGAGAGGGCGCATTTGATGAATCCTATGGTACCGGGTTTGGCGGGAGGGTATGGTTCATTTGCAGGAGTATACTGACTCACAGTGCTAACGGTGGACGCAGAAAAATGTCGGCATCGGATCCTAACTCGAAGATCGACCTCCTCGACACTCCGGACATTGTAAAGACCAAGCTTAAGAAGGCTCATTGCGCACCGAACGAAGTTGAGGGCAACGGCGTACTGAGCTTTGTCGAATACGTGCTTTTCCCTATTGCGCAACTGTCCGGAAAGAGTACTTTCCATATTCCCCGACCGGAGAAACATGGTGGCCCAGTAGACTTTACTTCATTCGACAAGCTCAAGGTAGCCTACGTTGTTGGAGATGTAAATTACCTCCCGTCTTGACACTACGCTGCGCGCATTGCTAATGTTTGCATTATAGCTGACACCTCCAGACCTGAAGGCTGGTGTGGAGCAGGCCCTTAACGCCCTATTGGCCCCGATCCAGGAAGATTTCGCCAAAGATGAGGAATTCCGGAAGGTTGAGGCGCTCGCCTACCCGCCCGTGGCGGCTGCGCCGAAGAAGAAGAAAGAGAAGAAAATTGGAACCGGTTATGTCGCGAAAGACAAAAAGAAGGATGCGGCTACAGCCCAAGCAGTTGCAGACGGCGAGGTGAAGCCCGAAGATGCGGTGGCCCAAGCAGTTGGCACTGGTGCCGCGGATGCGATGGCAAAGTTGAGCATGGACTAGAAGTAGGCAATTATTCTACCTAGATCTGCATGTTTTCAAAGGCGAGTTGATTCATATACCCTCTTGAACAATTGGCTGGTGATGATCCGTACAAGACATTGACGCATAAATTGGGTATTAACCGAAGGGAGTTTCATTGTACATATATTGGGAGATTCGAGATTTTGGCGTATTCATTCATTGGTTCTGTCCAAGTAATTATACTGATGCCACCAGTCCATCCCTCCCCTTCGGTTTGAAAATCACCACTCCACCCTTTCCCTCTTCCAATCCCAAAACTTCCTCCTATCCCCCACGCCCAGCCCCATGACAACATCCAGCACTTTCTCCGTCGCAGCCTCGGGCTCAAAAAGCTTCTCAGGCGGAACATGGTCCCAAAATTCTTGACTCAACCCCGTCTTAACCGTCCTACAAAAGCAACAAACGTCCGCATCAGTCACATTATCCTCTCTACCCAACCATCATTTCTCACTCATTCACATAACCCACCCAGGATGCAAGCTAACACAAAACGCCCTATCACCACACTTCTGCTACAGATGCAAATCGAAGCTCTTCGTCACGGCGTTCAAACCTGCCTTGGTAGCGCGGTAACTATACCATCTACCCGACCTATTATCGGCGATGCTGCTAACCCGCGCAGACATGTTTGCCCACACCGCCGGTTTCTCCCCATCCTCAGCATCACTCTTTCGGCTGCCGCAGGGAATGAACTGCGAGAAGTGTTTGATAATTAGCATTGGCCCCAAGAGGTTAGTTTCCAGCGTCTGCTGGATGTGTGATTTGTCGAGCTGCTGCGGAGAACGCTCGGGATATAGGATCCCCAGTGTGCTGAAGACGTAGTGAGCGTGCTCGTTTGGTTGGAGCGATGTGATCTCTTCCACGGCGGCGGAGAGGGTGGTTTCATCTAGATTGTGTTAGAGAGATGTGAGAGGAGGAGGAGGAGGAGGACCGGTAACGTCGACGTGGAGCATCGTCACGCGTGAGGCTAGTATGTTTGGAAGGTTGGCGAGGATGCGGGCATTAACGCCGTCGAGGTCTTTGCGCGCTGTTGCTATGAGTGGGTGAGGTGTGTGTTGGAGGAGCGCACGAGCGAGCGAGCGCGAGGGAGAGGCCGCGGGAAGAGGGTCAGACAATGTTGAAGGGCATGGGTGAGGTAGTGATTGAGGTATGTACTATATTGATTGACGGATGGAAGGCTGCAGGTAAGTGATGTCATAAACCCCTTTTTCGAATAGAGATTTTAAGCTTTATATAGCTGCGGTCTTCCTCTTCATCCGTATCAATATCAACACACATACACCCCACCCCCCAGCAGGGTATCAACGACATTGCGACATGATCCCCGCCCATAAAGACGCCTCTATCTATGCTGCACCCGTACGCCGGAAGAAAGAATAAAGAGAAAGTAAAATACACAATAGAAGCCAGAATCCAGGATAGAGGCGAGATGTACCAATATTATTGTACCGAGAGAAAAGAAGGATCAACCAAGTCGTAGACAACGCTTATCATAGTCAAGGCTTTTTGTGCTGTACTGTAACCTCCACAGGAGGCCACTGGGGCCCATTCATAGCGTGGGGATGGTGATGTAGGGGATTGGAAACTGGGAGATGAGGTGTGAGCTTGGGTTTGCCTTTACTTTTGCTCGGCTTTCCACCCAGTGATAACCAACCTCTCTTCCCTTCTGCGCCACCCTCACCCCACATCGACAATCTCTGAGTTCGACGGAGCTTACGGAGCCCGTACGTGCAGATGAGTGCTGAAAAGACGACGGCAAACCCAGAGACTCCCCCAAAAGCAAAATCGGATTCCTCGAAGAAATTCTTCACGTTCATACCGTACAGACCGGCGACGAATGTGCCTGCACCAATACCAAGCGTTCCAATAGAGAATTTGAGATCCAGAAGCATGAGAGAATTACGATTTGCGTCGAGGATGATGTTGACGCTAAAGTGCCGTCAGTAACAAGAAACAGTGGGTGTGCTGGGATAACACTTACATCTCCTCAGTGTTTCGTATACTCGACACCAGATTACTGGAAATTTGCACAATCTCGTCGCAAATCTTGTGATAAGATTCCAGCAACATCTCCACTTCGGTGTGTTCTTCTATGGGTCGCTCACTCCCTTGTGCCTTCTCAGTCAGGTACATATCTGCCAAGTCGTCATCGGCTTCCAAGATCTCCTCGATCGCGTTGCGAATCAACTTAGCCTTCTGTTCAAAGGTGGAGAGCTTTTTGGAGTAGATCAATAGCTGCCTTAACTGATCCCTGTCGATATCCTCTTCGAGATCCTCCAGCAGTTGGACAACAAGGTCTTGCAGAACACGCATCTCCGCCTCCAAGGCAGCAGTGACAGATATCAATATCGCCTCCAGAGCCCGCATCTCGTAGGGCAACCCTCCCATCGCTTTTGAACCTTGTCGCAGCTTCCCTTCTAGATCATACATGAAAACAGACTGGGTATATGAATCGTTTGAGCCGTAAATGTCGAAGAGAAGGACAGTGTCCGCTTTGATGAGCGCACGGATATGTAGAAGATTGACGAGAATAGAATTCTTTCGGACGAGGATGTGCGGTACTATCGTACTGGGTACCCAGATCTTCCGGAGGTCTCGTGGAAGGAGACCGTGCTGGACACACCGTACCCAATTAGCCTTCAACGCAATCTCTGGCTACCGGATATGGCAAAAACAAACCTTTGTGCAAAGCTCCGTCTTTTTGAACTCCCCAGATACAACCGTAACATTTCCTGCAATAAACACCGTTAGAAATTCCGTGTCGATCAAGAAACACTTCCACATCCAACATTTGCTTAGCACACCTTCACGGTCGAACTCCGTGCACCGCAGATAATCATCATTGGCGCTCTTCTGCCGTAAGCTCTTCCTTAGAATCGCATCTTCCGGTGAGGCATCCAGGTACCGAGACGACATCGTTCCGTCCCTTGGTGGTGCTTCACCGTTCGTCTTCTTGAACAGCATCCGCATGACCCATCCACTACTCGCATATCTTCGCGCTCCCACCATGGCCATAGCTACCGGAATTTGGTGCCGCAAAGAATGGTTTGGGAGGAGAAAGTTGGTGGCGACATGGCAGGATCCTCCGCCGAATCTGACCGTGGAGTAGAACCGAAGGATATGCTCGGATGAACCGATGAAATGGCGCAGAAAGGACGAGGACGAAAAGCGACAAGCCGGAGGCGCAAAACAGGTGCGCATGTGGAGGAGGAGAATGAGGGTCGGGGTAGGTATCGGCGGCGACAGCAGCGGCGAATGATGCAATAGTTGAAGCGGGATAATTTGTCGTAGGATGCGGCTCTGAACTTGAAAAATCCGAAGGTCACACAAGCCAATTAGACCCTAACCCTGAGCGAGTGGGCAGATGTGAAGTTTCCCAGTGTTTCCAGCCTTCACCAGGCGGCTGTGCTGCTCAATTTGCGCACCAAGAGCGCTGGCGTTGCGTTTTGGAAGAAAGGAGACCACGTACTGTATGGGGGGTTTGATTAAATAGGTAAGCATGGCATAAACCTCACATGGGGCTATCGTCTTTGACAACCACCACTATCATCACCATCACCATCACCATCACCATCACCATCACCATCACAATAATCACCACCATATACAGCTGCTGCATGCCTCACACCATGTATACACATAAAAATTATGGGTGCAGTGGGAATATAATCTGGAGATGAATGTAGATCCTAAAAGTGACAAACCCCATCATCCCAATTCCAACACTTGCTGCTATATGCTGCAGCAAAGATAGGAAGTTGGTGAAATCTGCAGCTCTACACTGTAACCAAAAAAATTCCCATCACAGCAACACCCTCTACTACTGATAGGTTGATGTCAGGTTGTTAAACCTATGAACCTAACCACTGTGCTAGCATACACACTACTGCAAGCCTGTCAACTCTACCAACCTTTCCAGACTTTGTGCTGCTGTCAAATCAGACAGGCTTACATTTTGGTGTTGCTAACAGATTAGTTTTCCACATATCTGCCTGCAAATTGAAACAGCACCACATCAACTTAATAATACATGATAGCCTCACGTGAAGCTTATGTACTTATGCGAGCCCCCCGTAATGTAGTTATGATGTTGGAAGGCTCAGCCTTTTCAAGTTTCTCAAGAAAAAAATTCTCGATGCGCGCCATGAAACTCCCACCTGTCAGATTACCAAGGCACTAGTTTGTACTTAGAGATGTGCCCCACCACTCCCGCCCTCACTTGCACCTCCGCCCTTTTCTATGTGCGCTCGAGATATTTAATCCCCCGCCTCGAAGCCAAATCGTTTCGTTGATTGTTCTCCACTACAGCGACATCGTCTACTCACCTGTCACGCCTCGGTCCCTACGCTCGAGCGGTCAGTCGATTTATATCCTTCCGCTCCTGCGCCGACCTTCTTTGGAGCCAAAGGAGTTCATCCCCTCCTTACTAATACTGTTTAGAGTCTTTGAAATCGATACAGAATGTGTGGGATCATCGCCTGCATCCTTGCGGATCCTAATGGATCTGCTGTCGAGGACATCAACAACGGGCTCCCAATCCTTCAGCACAGAGGTCAGGATGCGTGTGGAATCGCCACATGCGCTCAAGGAGGCAAAATCTACACTAGAAAAGGAAATGGCCTTTGCGCTGAGGTTATCCGAACGCAGCAGCATGTGACGGATCTTCCAGGAAATATGGGAATTGGCCACTGTAGGCACATCTGATTCAGAAGACCTGTAACATGCTTGTAGGTGACCTGAATTACTTGACAATAGTGCGATATCCAACCGCTGGCTCATCCGGCAATGCCGAAGCGCAGCCTTTCTACGTCAATTCCCCCTACGGAATATGCTTTGCACACGTGCGTTTGCCCGGAGCTTATCCAGACTGATTACAAATGCTGACTGCCGCTGCAGAATGGCAATCTGATTAATGCGCACGAGCTCCGAAGTTACTTGGATCACGAAGCACACCGACACATCAATACTGAGTCTGACAGTGAAGTACTTTTAAACATCTTTGCCAGTGCCCTTCAGGAGACAGGTAAATTTCGTGTCAACGAAGAGGACGTCTTCACTGCTCTGAAGGATGTATACAAACGCAGTCAAGGAGGATATGCTTGTGTTGCAATGCTAGCTGGTAAGATTGACGTACCTAGTTGTGGTGATTCATACTAACAGGGTGATTTCAGGTTTCGGAATTATGGGGTTCAGAGATCCCCACGGCATTCGACCACTGGTTTTGGGAGAGAGAAAGTCGATTGGACCGCAGAGCGGCATGGATTACATGTTTTCCAGCGAGAGTGTAGCTCTTGACCAACTTGAATTCATCAATCACATCACAATTGCGCCAGGTATGGATGGAATCAAGTTTGCTCATATTTACGCTTAATATGGTTGCTAAATGTCGATCCAATAGGTGAGGCAGTAATAATTACCAAAGGAAATAAGCCCCTCTTCCGCCAAATTGTTCCAGCGGTGGATCCCACGCCCGATATCTTCGAATTCGTCTATTTCGCCCGTCCTGACTCCATAATCGACGGTATATCAGTCTATAGATCACGTCAAAATATGGGATTGGCCCTAGCCAACACGGTATTGAAGCAGCTTGGCCCTGAAGTTGTCAAGACCATTGATCTCGTCATCCCTATACCCACCACGTCTGAAGTTTCAGCGCTGAGTCTCGCTCAAAAGCTCAAAATAACCTACTGTCAGGCATTTGTAAAGAACCGATATGTCGGAAGAACTTTCATCATGCCCGGCCAAAAGGAGAGGCAGAAATCGGTGAGGAGAAAATTGAACGCCATGAAAGACGAGTTCAAGGGTCGAAATGTGCTCCTGGTTGATGACAGTATTGTTCGAGGAACAACAAGCAGGGAAATTGTGCTTATGGCGCGAGAAGCGCAAGCAAAGAAAGTTTTCTTTGCTAGCTGCGCTCCTCCCATCAGGTTCGTATGCCTTCAAATCTTTGGGCAGCCTTCCGTACTCACTTTTCTATAGAAACGCTCATATCTATGGTATCGACCTTGCAGATACCAAAGAATTGGTGGCATATAACAGGACAGAGGAAGACGTTGCGAAGCACATCGGCGCCGATGCAGTAATTTATCAAACACTCCCAGATCTCGTCGCATCTTGCACATCCTTAAACCCTCAAATCAAGAACTTTGAGGTTGGAGTATTTAGCGGAAAATACGTCACACCCGTTGCACCGGACTATTTCGAACGACTGGAACGAATACGGGGTCAGAGCTCTTTGAAAAAGAGACGAGAGGCAGCGATCACGGCTGTAGCGGCTGGAGTTGCCAATGTCGGAGATGTGGAGCATGTTCTCAATCGTGTGAAACCGAACGGCGAACAAAACGAGATTAAAGTGAAAGAGACGATGGATTGCAGTATACACAACTTTGGTGACTATGTGGATGTTAGTAAAGAAGCAGGTGAGGCGGATTAAAACTGTGGGCAGTGCTAATTGGACTATAGAACAGTTGAGGGTGTAAATGGGGTTTAGGGTTCGGGTTTTCCTTTTCTCTCGGAGCGTGTATAGTTAGAATGCACTAGGTTGTGGCCACGCAGGGCGGCTATCGATCTATCTATCTATATCATGGAAATCTCCTGCATAGTGGGAGGAATGGCTGGGTTAGCGTTGGGTCAAATGTAGGTATTTTGTTTGGTACATACTCTAGATAAGTAGCGGATGATGGGGAATAGATGCATAGAGTAAAGACCAAATAAACCAGAGTAAAAGTCTTTAGCATTTCTTTAATGGGATTCCATGAAACTTCCTCGCGGGTTTGAACGCTCTAGTCAGGCGTAGTGAACGCCAGCTCGGGGATGTCGAATAGCGAGTGAACGGGAGTCCGAGTCTGTTCGTGCCGTGCTTGCATGGGTGGTCTGCAATTATCATGCACCTTGAATTGGAGACGTTGAATTGCATCGGCTAGAGTGTTCGCAAGTAGAATGTGACGTAGGATTTACCCGACCTCAAAACAACTTCCACCTCAGCTTCATTTCATTCCCTTCATCCCATTCGCCTCCGTCTGGAAATTCCTCTCTCACCTCCCTCCCAAGGATATCCCTCACTATAGAGACTCATTATGGTTCACTCTCTTCACTCAAGAGTTCTTAATAAAAAATTCACGGCTTCGAAACCCCGAGGCCGTAGAGTAAGCATAGCATACCTAGTAAACATCATCCCCAGTGGTTCAAATATTAACAGAATATAGGGAATCGGTAGTACCACCACTACTACTGCTCCGACTGTTTCTGAGAATCTTGTTCCTGAGAAAGGCGATGCATCATTGCTGAGCGAAAGCTTAGTCAATGGGATAAAATTGGAAATCGTAGATGATTCCGCTGGACTCGCTCAGGTTGAGAATCTTCATCCAAAGAGCCAGGTAGGCCCTTTAGAGGCCACTACCGTAGTCAAAGAAGAGAAAGGCGGCTCCAGCCCCGGTGATCCTGCTGACCTCGAGAACGCTACACCCAATGTTGAAGCTCTTCTTGCAACAGCTCCCGAGACTACTGCTGCCCCCGAGCCACCAAGAAAAAAGGTTAAGAGGTCTAAGGCGGCTTTTGGAGCGTCTCCGTGGCCAGAACATCCTCATCCAACTCCCGAGGGATGTGCGGAAGTAAACCGGTTGCTTACTGCAGCTCATGGACCGAGTACTCGTCCCGAGAAGCTGGTAGTTAATAGTGAGTATTCTCTTGTTCTGACCTTAGTGTATTCGGCGTTGATTGGATAGACACTGTTTCCGGGTGTGGCGAAGTCCCCTGCGTGTTAGATGCGGTAAGTAACCAACTTGTCCGCCAAAATGCTGATAAATAGAAGTCCGAAGATGACTGACTGTGCACCGATGGTCTGGACAGCTGTTGAGAACTATTCTCTCTTTAAACACGACCACTTCGAATTCGGGTATGTTTTAAAAATGGCAGTGAGTGAATAAGATTCTTACTGGAGTTTTAGGTCGTGCCTTCCAGGGATTGATTGCCTGCTTTGGGTTAATTCCAACTGAAGATGAAGAGCAGAAGACCATAATTGGCGATCAAAATTCTAAAAAGAGGAAATATACCGGATCTGGAGCAGGCAGCGTCGATTGGGATACTGTTCGTCGTGGTTCTGTCAAGGATTTAGAAGAGTCTATCAAAGTTGGCGGTCTTCAAGCTAAAAAGGCAAAGACTATCAAAGATATTCTCGATCAAGTCTGGAAAGAAGGCCAAGAGCGCGTGAAGACAAAGAACCAGGAAGAAGCACTCAAGAGAATTGCCTCGCGCAGGGCTTCTCATAAGTCCTATGATACTGATTCTGAGCTTTCCGATCTCTCGGATGACGAAGATGGAGAATTAACTCTGGATCACCTCCATCGCCTTGATAACATATCACTCTTGAACAAGTTAACTTCGTTCTCGGGCATTGGTTACAAGGCTGCTTCTTGTGTCATGTTATTTTGTAGGTAATTCGACGACCTCGTTCATTGAGACGAGTGACTAACAGTGATCGCGATAGCTCTTGGACGCGATATTTTTCCAGTTGATACCCACGTTCATCGCCTTACCAGGTTCCTTGGGTGGGTTCCCAACAATGCGACTGAAGTCACAGGCTTCTTCCACCTTGATGTCAAGATTCCCGATGAGTACAAATACTCACTTCACAACCTCTTGATCCGTCATGGGCGAAGTAAGCCAATCCTCAGTCTCATATTCCTGACCATTGCTAAACCCGAGAAATAGTGTGTAAGCACTGCAAGGGTGGACCAAAGGTAAAACCGAAGGATCCCAATGCTAAGCCCAAGGTCAAGAGCGAGCCTGAACCCGAGCTTGACGAGTATGGGAACCCCATCAAGATTAAGAGGACCAAAAAGGTGTGGGTGGGCAACGGCTTGATGAAGGAAATTGTCGTTGAAGTAGACACAGACGACGAGGCAGCTGGACTCCATGACAACTCATGTATCCTTGAGGGTCTCGTCAAGAGAATTAGGAAGGCCCGTAGGGCCCCTTTGAAACCAAAGAAAGAGACTCAGGAATCAGATTTCATGGAGGATACCGATGTAGAAGTGGCACGTCTTTTGATACTCCTCAGAGTGAGGAATAGCGCTGACTGAGTATATTTAGACCGCCGCCAAGAAAGCCAGGAGGCCTCGTAAAGCTCTCGTTAAGCCAAAACAGGAGTCTGAAGATGGAGGTATGGACGATGGCGGAACAGATACCAAGAAGGTACGTCCTTGGAGGATTTTAGGGTAGGGAAGACGGAACTGACTTGTTGCATTAGACCATATTCATGGGAGTTCATATTCCTCGCAAAACTCCAGTTAGATCTAGGAGAAAGTTGAAGGTGTGGGTAGATTCGGAGAACGAAGAATATTGGGAATGTCTACATTTGAAGAGTATTTAGCACGTACAGACACGGACCATGGACTGAAAATTTACTTTTAGTGTTACTTGTACTGGCATTTTCTGGAACGCGTTGACAACATAGCGTGGATTTGAATTACATACCATTTAGTTAGGGTTGCTTTGATTTGACCGGGAAATCTGTAACAGCAGCTGGGCATTTAATGTGGCTTCCATGGGGTGTTTTAATCATTCGTTCGTTCTCAGTCCGTCCAAGTAACTTCACACCTTGAGGCTCCACAATGACTGGACCATCGACCCAACCAATTCTCACTGTTAATGCCGCATGACTTTGTTAGCTGCATCTCTTACGTACCTGCATACAGCAGGTGCGCGGGGTGCACCGGCCATATAAATCTTAACCTACCCAACAACCCCGCCATCACCATCCCTACCAACGATGCCTCCCCCTCCTCCAAATAACAAGCAAATCACAGTGTACCTCACCGGCTTCGGCAGCTTCTCCAGAATCACTGACAACCCATCCTGGGCCATCGTCAACTCCTTCCTCGAGCCAGCACACCAAACCATCACCATCCCAGGCGGGTACACGATAACCTTCCGCGCGCACCCAGATGCCATAAAGGTTTCATACTCCATTGTTGACGCGCTGGTCCCCAAACTATGGGTGCAGCACGGAGAAGGGTGGGATTACATACTTCACCTCGGCGTGGGTCTGGAGGGCGGGTTCGAGTTAGAAACGCAGTGCTGGGAGGCTGGATATAAGTTTAAGGATGTGGATGGGTGTATCCCATGTGTTCCCGGGGATGATGAAGGGAAGAAGGCGGTAGATATGAATGGCGTTCACGGGAGCGAAAATGAAAATGCCAATAAGGGCGAGGGAAGGCTTTTGAAGACGGCGCTGGATGTGGTGTGGGTTGTTGACCTTGTTTCGAGATCCGTTACTGTATTCCCCCCATTTTCGATTAATCGACTGAGGCTGGCGCTGATGGTGGGAGGATAGACTAAAGAAGATAAAGGCGAACACGTTCAGATCAAGGTTAGTAATGACCCCGGTCTTTATTTATGTTCGTATATATTCCGCGCGTCACTTCTAGAAGCAGAGAAGCTTGGAGACGGCGAGAGGAAGAGGGTAGCGTTCTTGCATGTTCCTCCCGAAGGGAAACGATACGGTATCCAGACGGGGAGGGATGTTGTGTTAAAGGTTGTTGAGGGGATGGTTAGAGACGGAGAGGGATTGAGGGATGAGTGAGAATATGCATGGTTATGGTTATGTGTACATGTTATGATACCCTATGGTGTTATTGTTTGGGAATGAGAAGGTAGAGGATTACCTAGTGGGTCTCAACATCCGTTCCATTCAGCCCCCTGTATCCTCAAAAACGACTCCAACATGCAGCCAAGCAACGGTTCTACAACAGGGATGAGGGTAGCGGAAAGGCTCACAACTTTACTTTGTTTTTACTTTGCAATTTCATTGGAGTGGGAAGGATAGTTTAGGAAGGTGTATTTCATAGCCGCAAGCGGCTGAATACAAAGTGATTACAAACAAACAAAACGCCTTTACAACCATTCGTATGTACCAGCCTGTCCCCTTCGACAGACCAACAAACAAAAGTAAAATGCGAGTCCCACCCTTGCTCCAACAAATAATACAACCAAAAATGTGTGAACATTCTGGGATCTTCCCTAGAAGTGCAACAACCCTAACCTTCCTGAGGTGCAGGATCTAGGATATATTTATCCGTAAGTTTGAAGATGTCATTGTTGGAGATACCCCAAAGGTAATTAATTAATCTTAACTCCTTCGAAGCCCCATCGTGAACAGCGTGCCAACCAACGCCATCCCACCAAACACGCCCCACGGCAACCACTCCCCTCTAGTCATCCGAAAACCGACTGTGAACAGTGCTCCAGACACAAACGGGCCAACCGCTCTCCCACCGGCACTTAATGTCTGCGCAAGTCCATTCAATGTCCCAAGCGTACTCGTTTTAGGACTAGCATTGGTAATCAGAAGCATCGCGCAAGTCAACCCGCCAACCGTCGATATAGATTTCACCAACAGCGCAAAGCTAAGTTCTGCCCAAATCCTCCCCTTCGAGGCAGACTCCTTAATTCCAACCAGTGGCATGCCAATGAAAGATATTATAAACCCTACGAAGGCGAAGCGGTAACACCACAAATTGCCGAACTTCTCATGAATATGATTAAACATAAAGGCTTGAAAGCCAATACCCACCGTGCCTGCAAAGGACAGCGATAACCCAATCTCCTTGGGACTCAGCTCCCGTCCTATAGGTCGAGGGGCGGATACGTAGATGGGATATAGCGAGTTGAAGGCGATGTTATTGAGGTTAAAGAGCGTGTAAATAGTCATCAAGAGAACAATCTGTGGCACCAGAATGTCCCGATAGGATACATCTTCGTGGCTTTCTGGAAGGAGGGCTGGACATGATTCTGCCAGTGTTCCCTGAATATCTTCTTCGTTGGCTATTTCGTCATCGCTATCTCTTACACGAAGGTACGAGGATCTGTAAGAAGCCATAAACTGCCACAGCCAAGAGAAAAAGCACCTCATTCGTGCTCCAAGAGGAGGTAGTTGTTGTGCTTCTGCCAGACTTTCATCTAGCATGAACAAACTCAACACAAGGTCAACTAGCAGTAGAATACTAGCAACAAGGTTCGGGAGAAGATATGGATATTTGGCGAAAATACGTGATATCGGGCCAGTTGGATTGGGAAATGGATTCACAAGCAAGCCTCCAAGTATTGGTCCGGTGATAGCACCGACTCCATATACAATTGGCAACCAGGAGAACGCCGAGGTTTGATTAGATTTATCTGTAATCTCGCCGAGAACAGTAACCACGACACCTGCCAGTTAATCAGCTCAAATTCGTCTACTCGTTAGGGAACCAATAACACGCACCAGCATTGGCATTGACCAGACCCATCAATACCTGGACCGCGATTGCTTGTTTGAGAGTTCTGCAAAATCCAAATGCAAAAAAGCAAATACTTGTCAGGAGCGTTCCCAGTAGAATAACCGGCTTTCTCTATACATTCTTTTTAGCATCCGTGTTTGTATGATTCTCTAAAGTTGGTACCCACCCCAATCCTATCACTCAACCGTCCCCAGAACATATTCGTCACAAACTATTCCCATTAGCCACACCACTGTTTGCAAATACAGGAGATGAAACAAACCTGCGCTGCAGCAAAGCTAGTAGCAATAATCCCAACGAATAGCCCAACTCTTCTCACATCCACCTCAGGAAACGTAGCCGCCATCTCCGGTAAATACGGTGAGATTGAGTTTAATGCCGTCTGTTCTGCCAAACTTATAATCGCCAGAATGACCAATTGCCTCGTTGGGATCGGTGTATCAACTGCTCTATTGCCACCATTGTCTGAGAGGAGTGAAGATGAGGCAGAAGCGATGTCGCCTTGGGAAGGGGAACTGTCTTTCGAGTGGAAAGGAGGACAGCCCCGAGATGATGGAGGTGCGATAGCAGTAGGGAAGGTTTGGTAATGGTAGGAAGACTGCCGCCGTGGTGATTGAAGCCGGGCCATTCTGTTATGTGTATGGCAAAGTCTCGCAGACAGAAGGTAGATCGTTCAGGTGAAGGTTGACTCTAGTCTCAATAAAAACCACACCGTTCCAATTTGGCCGCGCGGGGAAGACTGAAGCTATGAGGTAGTTGCACTGGGGAGCACGGAAAAGACCTGCGATATAATGTACCGGTGACATCAGCCAAGCCAATTCGTAGGGGCTAAAAAGGGTTTCAAAATCCAAATTGAGAATGGTAAAGACAGAATAAGCAATTGCTCATGATTTCCTCGCTTTCGAGATGGATCACTGTGCCATCCAATTGAACAGTTATGTTTTCCATCCATATTTATCCATTTCGCTAGAGTAAGAGTAACAATACCTTGCATGTATCGGTACTCTCGATTGGGGAAGATTGAGAGTTGAATAATTCCAACCGTATGAGGAGCACAAGATTCCCGAAATATATGATTGCACAAGGCTCGCTTCATTTAAGTCTATTCAAGTTCACTGGTTTTCTGCGGAAGCAGTCGTTCCTCCAAATTCTATCGTTTCGGCATAAGGTATCTCTATTTCTCCATCTCGCTAAAAGGCTATCAACAAGTCAGCTTTGAGAAATATATCAGCTAGAAAGCTTCAAAGACTTACTGTGTTCAGTGCTATCCTTTCCTATGGCACTTGTCGCAGAACTATTCGCAATACTCTGCAAAATCCCATCCACATAATTGGCGCCGCTCCAATTCTGATGCGTCAAGACATCGCATCCCAATTCCTTCTCCTTCTTCTGGACCAGGTCGACATACGCCAACATTCCATCGGTCTTAAATCTCCGTGAGAGCTCACAAGTAGCGGCAGCGCCTGAATGCAGCCCAGCTAAAGAAATCAATTGCAGGACAAAGCCCTCCTTCGCCATATCCCATATAAAGCTCTTCAACCCTGCTTCATCAAAGCCTTCATTAAGCCAGTTGAAACTGGGGCTAAGGTTGTACACCAGCCATTTGCCTTCTCCGGGAGAGCCTGGTACGCGGATCTCACGTGCGAATCCTTGTGCTTGTTTCAAAGACGGCTTTTTAGTTTCAAGCCAAAGCATATCGGCGTACGGTGCAAATGCGAGAGTGCGTTTGATTGCTGCAGATATCCCGGCCTTGTAATGGTAGTAGCCCTCGCGAGTACGTGGGACGTCCCAGGAGAAGAAGATATCGCGGCCCAGAAGCTTCTTTGCTAGTGCTCGGGAATCACTGTTGGAAAGTGTGGCGGCAGAAGAGAGGTATTCGTTGATCTTCGCTTCTGGGACGGAGTCCGCTTTCAGAGCTTCAACCACAGCTTCGTCGAAAGTAACCAGATTGTGCTTAGCTACCCATTCAGCCTCAACACCAGCAATCTTCTCCCCACTTACGCCGGAGCGTTCCAATTCGTAAAGGGTTTCGCTTAAAGGCTTAGTGTCTTCTGTCACACCCAGAATGAACTGATGATCACGGGGATCAACGGAGCTGCTGATGAGTTTGCCAGTTTCCGAATCTGTCCGCGCAATGAGAAGATTCTCAGTACCAATCAGATCCCACTGGAATCTCGTCGCGATCAAACGGTTGATGTGTTCGCCCGTTGGAACAAGAACTTTTCCAGACAAGTGGCCGCACTTTTTACCGCCATGCATCTGATCCTCCATATGAATTGCAGCGGCTCCATTCTCTGCGAAAAGTTTCGCAAGTTTCATAACCGCCGACAATCCACCATGTCTGCAAAATTGCACCGACCGTCAGCCACATTAGACATTCAGCTAACTAAAATGTATGCAATCGAAACATGCCTACCCGGTGTCCGCATCGGCAATTATGGGTCTAAGATAGTCAACATATGGCGTTTGCTTCTTCTCTTCAGCGGTCATGGACAACCGCTGGTCCCAGTGTCGCTTGTCGTGCAACTGTTGAGCCTTGAAGAGCCGTTGCACCTGGTTCGGCACAGTATTATATGGGTAATCTCCTAGATCAGGGGATACTTCGTTCGTTGTCGTCAATACACTTGAAGCAGCCCAACCGCTGACATATAGGACCTCCTGGTTTGCAGCCTGCTGTGTCATCTGTACGGGATCGATAGCCCCCACTGCAACCCATTGCCATCAGCGTCGCACTTCTACCCAAGTAATGAGGTGAGGCATACTTGTGTGCACCGGAAGACCCTTCTCGGCCTTGTCCGACAACAAACTAAATAGCTTCTTCGCCATTGTGGAGCTTGGGTATGACTGTGCAAGCATGCCTCGTTTGGTGGCGACATCACGAGCACTGTATGGTCGTTTAATGCCCTTCCACCGAGGTGACTTCCACCATTCCTCGATGGCCGCAATTTCAGATTGTAGGATTGACTCCTCTTCCTCCGGAGTAGGGGCAACATGCAGGGGTCTGTTTGAGGTGGAGGACATGCGCGTGGTAATGAGGAAGGCGGACTGAGGGGTGTAGTTCGTGGTGGTGGAGACAAGACGAGGCAAGGGACGGATCCGGGGAGGGCGGAGCATAGCAGCGGTGGTGGTATTAGGTTGGGTGATGATTGGTTCACGGTGATGGAGCAATTGCAGAGAAGCCCGTCGTAGGGGAGAGGAGAGACTTGTTGTTTTGTATTTCGTACTAGTTGTACCTGAGGGCAACGTGTCGGAGAAATGGGTGTTCTGTGTAAAGTAGATACTCTATTCCACATGGAACAGCATGTGTTGCAACCAGTGACGCAGAGCCGGCGGGAACCGAGGATAGTGGATCCGCAACCCTAACATCAGCAAACACATACCTCTCACGACGCCGAGTGAAACTGACCCAACGAAGAAAGCACTACAAACAATTGTTACCGTAGATAGCTTGGTTCGTTGGGCTACATGAAGCATTCTATTCATCTACATGTAATTAGCTTTGCATTCGCATCAAAAGCGAGATAATATCATGCCCGGAGAACTCTCTACGTCTACCGGTGGCGGCGGACTAGCGCAGTTGAGTTTATAGCTCTTTAATGAGTCTTCATCCGCGCAACCCTAACATCAACCAAACTTCCAACTCATCAGTCACACAACCCAGTTTAACAAACAAATTGCTGATTTTCCAGTGGTATCGATATGCGTATGAAATGGAACCAACGTTCCCTCACAACAAGCAAAAGCGAGCTAACAGCGCTCTTATTTCACTCACTTAAAGCACGAATTGGCGCGAGTAATGGCGGAGCCACTCGGTGACACTTACCATTGGATGGAAGCATTCTCGGATTATCTTTCCAGTCTCCCGGCAAGTACGGTCGTAGAGTGGCTATGAGCAAATGTCACGCAGTGCGAGAGGGAACAGTATATCTTGAGCCGGAGGGAGAGTACAGTGAAAAATTCTGTAATTGCTATTACCAGAAGCACAAGTTTACCTTACCAAGCAAATGTACTTGGGTCTGGCAGTAAAAGATCGGACGCTCCTCTTCCAGCAGGTGTCACCCAGAAATGGTAATATTTTGAGAACGCCACATGCAGTATTGGGTAAAACGCGATCAGTATATTGATAGAAAGGGGAACAAATAGCACAGTTTGACTACACTCTCATTTGCACCCCCGGCCAGCACCCTGTCTCTCAGCAAAATTGATTACTAGAAATGGGGTGTCCGATCTTTTACTGCCAGACCCGAGTACACCGTCTTTCCTGAGCTCCTCACTTTTTTTCTTCTTTTCCTATTTCTATACCCTCAAGCAACCGCAGCACGCCCCGCAACAGGTATCAAAACCGTCTCTTCTATCACTACCACCTTAGACAACACCAACATTTCCTCTGCCTACCGGCCAAGCGTGATCATCGCTGTAATGTGCGGATCTGTCGGTACAGTACTAATCATGGTAACGGTCATCTACGCCTGCATCCAATGGTGCCGGACAAAGCATCAAAAAAAGCATTCGCGACCTAGTGAAGTGCAGAGAAGCAGAACAATGACGTTTTTGACGGCCATGTCTCAGCGCTTAGGGCAATGAGTTACCGCCGAAGCTGGATGGAGTCGTTCCACCAGGCCGTAGGTTCGCCTATTAGTTGCTATGGAGGTCGCCGCCCTTGACGTCGGACCGTTTGTTTTGTTGCCTTTCTTTCCTATTTTGGCGTAATCTAGCGCGTATTCCAGGTTGCTTTTCTTCGGGGCATACCTATCAAGGCTAGCGATGCATACGGGCGGGACGGGATGCGATCAACAACAACTGTCACATCCCGTGGGATATATAGGGGAAATAATCTATCACTCAGGATATTATATTTAAATTATAGCGAAGAAATAGAGCATTAAGTTGTACCATCACTAAATTACCCCCTGCTTCTCTCTCCGGCCCCATTTCTTATTCCTTCCATGCCTCAGATATTCAGACACTGTACCATAGCATCGCTTGGGTCGAGCCAGCGGTCCTACCGGCAGTTGAAAAGACACTCAGGGACGACGGCCTATCAGATTCTTCACTGGTCATATAACACGCTAAAGACTTGAAACTCTCCCTGGGACTTGGTCTTGGGATATCCCATCCCGTCTCCTGCCCAGCCCCGTGTGGTTCTGAGCTGGGTTGTATTTTGCGGCTCAGCCGATAAAGAATTCTATTACATTCTCTGTATCTACAACCCATTATAGAATTTTAAGATGATCCCATACAACCAAAAAGCCCCCCGTTCATATCGATTTAATCCTCCACATGTACCCCTATTCCGAGCTCAAGAGGGCTTTTGTCCACTCGAGAGCTTTCGTCCAGTCGTATGGCTCGTGCGGCTCGTACGAATAGCTGTTCAGTGCCACATAAGCACCATTGTACGCGGGCTTACGGTTAAAGTTGTCATCAAACAAGAGCGGGGAGCCGTATTTGGGGTACGTGGTGTCAACCCAGGAGTTCTATTCGCCTTCAGAATCCTTCTGTTACTTTCGTTAATGATCATCAATACACACACCTTGTCACTAACCCCCCAAACAGTAATTCCAACACATTTCGGGACATTCATGCACGCGGTAAAGACTGTTTTGTAATCCTGTACTCGTCATTAGTTTCTTCTTTCTGCATGAGCCCTGAATACTCCTGAATCGTGCGGAAGTGCTGGCGTACATCCTGCTGTTGGAGCAATTTCTCGTCGGTGACATCCTTGAGAATTCTGATATCGAGTTCTGTAATTGCCACATCAAGTCCGAGGATCTCCATTCTCTGCAGCTGCTTCTCAACATCATCACCGATCATGCCCAGTATCAAATGTGCCTGTATTCCAACGCCATGAATGGGGACTCCACGGCGCTTGAGCCGTTCGACGAGAGCAATCGTTGCATCAACCTTAGAACCAGAACTATCTAGATGTAAACTCATCATTAACATCTCTGTACATTACTGCATTGCGAGGGGACTTATTGTAGTAGTCGTTAATGTATAGCTTAACCTCGGGGTCTGCAGCATGCGCTTCCCTAAAAGCGAGGTCGATGAAGCTCTCTCCAAGCACATTGTAGAAAACAGTGTTTCTGAAGGTTCCATCTTCGTTAAAAACTTCGTTCACCACATCCTACATGGTATTAGCTTTATAGCCGTCGCGGGAGATAATTGAGCTTCTTCCCCATGCGTAGATCATGCCTGAACAGTATTGGTTAGTCGTAAGGCCGAAGTGGTGGGAAATGGGTTTGGTATCTTACCCCTATAACGGCCAACAAGTTTCTTAATATGATTTTTGATTACGGAAGTGAGTGTTTTTTCGTCGGTGATTTGACGAACCCAAGCCCTGCCATCAATTAGCACACCAGTCCGCAGAATCAGCCAGGCGGGACTTACGGAAGTTCACTATGCCAAAGGAGAGTGTGCCCTCTGAGGGACTTTTGGTTGGAGATAGCAAATTCAACGAGCTGGTCGGCGTCGTCAAAGGTATAGCTTCCCTGGGACACTACACAGGTTTCAGCTCAATACAATCATCATTGCCAGTGCTGGGCGGAGGAGGAATACCTACGCTCGATAGATTCCCACTTCATACATCCCAGATCAGCACAGATTACCAGGCAAGGCATGGAGCTAGAAATTACCTTCATTGAATTTTCTGCCGTAAGAGAGCCGAACTCGGACTGTAGGATGCTCTCGACATTGCTATCATTGAAAGTATCAGGGTCTGTAGCGGCACCGATGTACTTGCGTCCGTTGCTCTTCATCATTTGGTCAAGGTTACCAAATACCATGCTGGGGGCCGCCAGGGCAGTGAGGAGTATAGTAAACTTCATAATGGCAGTGGTGTACCAGTAATGACGGGGGTATTTGCTGCAGGGTGGTGTGCTCAACATGGTGGGATAGGAGGACGTATTTATGTGACTTGCTAGCTCTAAAGCACTCCCATAAATATCAATTTATCCGCCACGTTTTCTAAGTCCCCATAACACTATCATTATTGCAGTGAGTTCACCCATCGACCCTTAAAGTTGCTAAATCACAGTTTGAATCTTGTCCTGTATTGTTCATCCTGATCTTCAATTATATCAACCGTATAATTTACCTGTAGCTGCACCAATGCTGAGCAAGTTAAATACGACTCACCCGCAAGATTAGGAAGGAAGATCCAGAACTGAGTAAACAGCCTAAACGAATATACTCTAGTGGATCGCGCTTAACATCCCGCTTTCCGGGGTGTAGAGTGACGATGTGGCTATCTACCGTAGATAAACCCAGCCCAACAGCCGCACTTGCGCAAAAACCAAGCGAACGTATGCAAGGCGTGACTATAGAGTAGTGTTGAATCCATAGATCCTAAGCGACTCCCCCTGCTTCGGTTGATTTATTGCATTTATCCCCAGCTTGGATTCCGACAGTATGCCAGACTGGAGTTTCCACATCCTAAGACTTTAGTTACACTAGGGATCACTCAATTACTGGAACATCAGGCATCCCAAAACCTCAATGCACTAGGTACCGCTCAATCACTGGTACCTCGAGCACCCCCAGATTCGTTCCAATCATTTCACGAACTATGTAAGCGTGAATTTTAACCCAAAACGTTTCTACTTAACCCAATCAATTGCAAACTTTGCAGCCATCGCGATTTAAATGCCTACAGTTCGAGTTTGATGGACCAAGCCATGATTTCCTCCACAACAGAAAAATGCCCAAACCAGAATTATAGAAGTGAAAGAGGGGAGGTAAATTGTGTATAGTTCTAGTGACTAGTTAGTAGATCCAACAACTTCTACAGGTTAAATGATTGATGGAGCGCCAACCCAGTTGACGATGATTACCCAACAAACACCTTCTGCTGGCCCGATTTTTGAAGGACAGAAGCATCATTCCGTCATCATTCATACAGTGGTTCCGATCAACAGCAACAACATACAAGTCGTGAGCAAACCAGCACTAACACAGTCTCTTGTTGTGACCGCCAGTTCTCGAATGTACTCATCAGCTGTATCACCTTCTGCTGCAGGGTTCTCTTTAATTGTTCCTCCGGTGTTATGGGTAACAGGAGCAGCTATGTGAGCAATCAGGTTGCTCTGGACCGTCTCCAATGCGGACAACTACATTCCAACGCCGCACGAGTTATCCCATTCGCCGTTTAATGACCACTTCATCCCGTATGTATTCCGGTCTTCGCCAAACGAGCAATGTCGGGTCGCAGCATTGGCCGAAGTCCTGAGTTTCTCCATGATGAAGTCCTTCGCGAAGGAGGCCATTGTAGCCGTCAATGCCATGAAACGAGAAAGATAAGCTGTAAAGGACTTTTGGTCGATGTTGCACACCCCCCATGGCTTACACTCGGGTTCATATGATGTATTGTCTGGGCCGTTTTGGGGTTTGAAAAGAATTCCGAAGCATTTAAGACGCCAAAAACAGTTGCTTTCATTTGTCTACGCCATTGTCTAGTCTATGTCAGTTACAAATTTATAGTAAGCGAGGACGTCAGATAGCAACTGTGACAGAGCTGAAGCTGAATCTAAC
>Ga0307512_10000297_pt1 | contig 71832 bp, 74 predicted proteins | sample 14_EM_MG_FD_200267 | JGI IMG/M metagenome (GOLD analysis project Ga0307512, IMG submission 200267) | Populus trichocarpa ectomycorrhiza microbial communities from riparian zone in the Pacific Northwest, United States - 14_EM | ecosystem: Host-associated > Plants > Roots > Unclassified | place... | reverse complement strand
GCACTCCCGATGCAAACGTGTACCCAATGAACCCATTCCGACGTATGGTCACAGTTGCCCACAACGCCAGAGTGTTTGTTTAAAATAGGAGACCGACAGAGCGAGAAGAAACTGCGAAACTGCGATCGGAGGGAGATATGCAACGCGACGTGTGGTATTGACGCTGGGCGCGGAGTAATCCGCCACCGGGGTGTCTCTGATGGCTCTGACGGAGCGCGTCCACTGTGACGGAGCCATTCCGCCCGGACGGAAATGTCTTTTGCTGATGTCTCATGTGCTATCTGTCATCTGTCATCTCTCGGCAGACATTGTTGTACTATACTGTATACATTTTCACACTTAGCAGTTAACAAATAAATTATGTCTCAGCTCCCATTGTGCCTTCCTCCCGATCTGCCACATCCAGATTGACTACATCAGCAGTAGCAACCTGCAATTTCATCTCCTATTTCACTTGATCTCTGCCCTCAAATGCATCTCTGAGCTCACACGATCACAGCTTCCAAGTACGACTGCAAACTCAGTCCATTGTGCCCTCCACAACTATCACTGAGTTCACATGATCATGGCCTCCATGAGTATCTCAAAGCTAGCCCAATTATGGCCACCAAGCCCAAGTAATGGGAGCCTCCAAGTACCTCCCCAAACTTGCTCGATCACGGCCACCAACTGCATCTCCGAGTCCACATGATCGCACCCTGCAAGTGTCTCTCCACACTCACTAGATTATGGCCTCCAAGTCCGCACGATTATCGCCTCTAAGTGCCTTGCCAAATTTGCTCCATTATGGCCTCCAAGTGCACATCTGAGTTCACATGATAGTACCCTCCTAGCATCAGCAAAATGAATTATTGTCTCTGGGAGCCTCTGGGAATATTTGAGAGTTGCTGGACCAGAATCCCAGGTTGGTCAAATCTCAGAGTTTGCTGGACTGTTGCAGTGGCCGTCAGGTGCACCTGGGAGCACCTGGGAACGCCGGTGACAAGCCTAGGAGTGCCGACAACAAGCCTGGGAGCACCTGGGAGCACCGGTGAGAGGCCTGGGAGGGTTCACCACAAGCCTGGGAGCACCGGCATCAAGCCTGGGAGTACCTCAAATCACAGTACAGCAGTCTGGGAAAAACAACTTCATTTGGAACGCTGCTGGTGTGCCTGGAAATCATAGCTACTACTTATCGTTCAACTATTTTTAAAACACATTTATTAAGGTCGCATTCTCATCTATGGATCAATATAGTGACCCATCTACACATGGTATATCAGGACCGGGTGGAGGCGGTTCTTGGGAGCGATTCAAGATGCGCCTGAAGATGACGATCGAGTAAACTGAGAGATGTACTTGGAGGCCATGGTCGAGCGAGTGAAGAGATGTACTTTGGAGGCCATTATCATGTGAACTGGGAGGCAGTGATAGAGCAAGTTTGGTGATGCACTTGGGAGGCCATGGTGATGTGAACTTGGAGGCCATGATTGAGCGAGTTTGGGGATACACTTGGATGCCATGATCGAGTGAACTGTGAGATGCACTCCGAGGCTGTGATCAAGCAGGGTTGCAGATGCACTTAGAAGCCCTAATCAAGCAAGATAGGAGGAGAAATTGTAAGTAGTTGATGGGAGGCATGCCAGGTGCTGATGAGACTCTATTCATCAGTTAGTTAACTTGCAACCATGGGAATGTGACATGGTGACTTTACCTTTGAGCTCTCATCCAGAGCTAGCTGGTGGTGGCTGATCTTTTAGGGAGGCATGCCAGAAGCTGATGCTACATTCAGGGGTCAACGTGTAATTGTGATCATGAACGGATGACAGACAATCTTGGGTGGATGCTGTAGTACTCGGGATATGCTGTACTCCCAGGATAGGCTGTACTTGGGGTATGCTGTACTCGGTGTTAACTCATGATCATTGCATGGAGTGATAGAGTGGGATGACTTAACTAGGTGTTCTGCGATGATGGTACAGTCTTGGATGGGAAAGGGAGATGAGGGATGAAGATGGGAATGATATGGAGAATACAAGCGGATATCAGAGATCAGGGGTACAACTTGCCTGATCAGGTTTAAAACACCTCGTATTGGTGTTAATACTCGCAGGATTGGGAGTCGTACCTGCCGTATGTGGAATGGTATATTGACTTGCACACAAACTTCTCTAAGTATTAGTTTCTCATAATGATTTCCCATCTCCTCTCATCTCTCTCTTTCTGGTACTCAACTCTACCATTACCTAAGAACACAAAGTTAAGTCATCCCTTGCTATCTCTCCTTGCCATGATCATGAGTTAACACTGAGTACAGCATACACCAAGTGCTGCATACACCAAGTACTGCATACACCAAGTACTGCATACACTGAGTACTACATACACCAAGTACTGCATACACCGAGTATGCAAATGCTGAGGTCTGCATCATCCCATGATCGACTGTCTCCTGCTCCCAGCCAGTCTCTCATCTCTCAGCTGACCATGTTGGACTCAAATCTGTACATTCTCACAATTATGAACTAACCAATGAGTAGAGTCTCAGCTCCTGTCGCGCCTCACCCCCGATTGACTTCCTCTGGATCGAACTCCTCCAAGTACTGCCCCAATCCGGGTCGATTGTGACCTCCATGTGCATCACCAAACTCGATCGATCTCTGGCACCCAGTGCATATCCAAAGTAACTCGATCACGGCCTCGGAGTGCATCTCTAAGTTTACTCCATGATGGCTTCCCATTGTATCTCCAAACCTGCTCAAGTACGGTCTCCAAGTTCACATGATCATGGCCTTCCAAGTGCAACACCAAACTCGGTCAATCATGGCTTCCAAGTTCGCACAATCATGGCGTCAAAGTGGATCTCCAAACTCCCTCAACTACGGCTTCGGAGTGTATCTCTAAGTTCACTCAATTATGGCCTCCAAGTGTATATACAAACTCGCATGATTACTGCCTCGAAGTTCACATGATCATGGCCTCCAACTGAATCTCCACACTTGCTCGATCACCATGTGTTGAACTGGCGGAGCTGTCTTGGCATCCGAAGGGATTTCGCGATAAAGAGCGGTTCTGCCTCAAGGAGTGTTGGAAGGGGGTTCGAGTATATGAAGGGTCACCCGACTGTGAGGTACCACACACTTAGTCTGGATTTTTGAAGACTTGGTAAGAGTGCATGGGACCAGAAGCTGGGAAAGATAGACTCTGTATTTCGTATATTGAGATGAAGAACATTCACTACCCATTGCTTAGGCCATCTCCCGTATCCCTGTATCATGGTATGCCCCCCCCTCCCCACATTGCAAAGTCCGTCTCAATTTTCCCTGCATCTCTGTATGTCCCCTGCTGGCTTCCCCTTGCCAAACTGAATGGCAGTGGTGGTGAGAAACGGATTTTGTCGCCTCAATGGCCTTCAAGCTTATTTTGAGCTTCTCTCAATCGGAGTCTCCAGGTGCTCCTGCGGTCTTGCTCGAGTACTGTCTGCAGCCAGATTGACAGTTGGTATATATATAGAGTGACTTTGATAGATAGTACTTGCCATATTATGATGTAGTGAATCTTGTGACTGTAACAAAGACGAATATCATATGATGACATGCTTTGTGGTCATGGAACCGTAAGAACCACTGCGGTGAGAATACAGCACCAAATCTCCTGTGGAGCTGCACAGAGGTCTCAACTGCTCTCGATATCCCCCACAGACCTGTGCGGCGGTCCCAACCTCTCCAAAATTTGACCATCCTATATGTCAAATATTGGATCATTCTGAATGCACCTCCATTACTGCAGCTGCTCCCAAGAGCACCTGCAAATGCTCTTGCAGAGTCTGAGAGCACTTTGTTTGGCTCTAGGGAGGCCTGGGAGCACCTGGAAGTACTGAAAAGCACTGGTGAGGTTGACTGGAGTGTCTGGGAGGTTTGCGTGTGTCTTCCGGACTAATTTAGATGTTGCTAATTAGTATAATTCCAAACTTCCGCAATTACATACTCCAAGTCCGTACGATGATGGCTGCCAAGTGCTGCTCTACACTTGTTGGTTCATGGCCTCCAAGTGAATCTCTGAGGTCACTCAATCTCAGCTTCCAAGTGTAGCTTCATATCTCCTCCATCACAGCCTGCAAGTCTCTATCTAAGCTTATATATTAGTAGCCTCCAAGTGCATTTCTGGGTACACTTGATATCTGGCTGGATGTGCATCTGCAAACTCGCTCGATCACAGCCTTCAAGTTCATCTCTATCCTTGCGTGATCACTATCTGCAAGCTCATCTCTATGTCTGCGTAATTGAGACTCAAGGTGCTGCATCAATCACATTCAAGTCCTGTCTGCAGCCAGCTTGACCATCAGTATGTACATAGAGAGACTTCGATACATAATACATACCATATTTTGATGTAGCAAATTTTGCGATTGTAACCAAAATGAATATGATAAATTGAATAGCCCCTAGTTATGGAACCCTAAGAACCGCTAGTGTGAGAATACAGTACCAATTTTGAATTCTCCCGCGGGGTTGCCATGAGGTCTCAGCTCCTTTCGCAGTGTCATGCACATCTGTGCTGAGAACTCAGCTGCCCCAACATTGGACCATTGTATAAGTTAGATATTCTTGCAATCTGAATGCACCTTTATATGTAGGTGGACGGCTCTGGTCATGTTAAGGTGCGGCTCTGCAGGAGGTTCGCGTAGTAGTTAGCTCTAGCGAGATGTCAGCTCGATTATCAATAACATTCACTTCCATATGTTCAGAGAGGCTATTTCCCCACATTGGTAGCAACACTCGCATGCTGACAGCATCACAAGCATTAGAAGCGATCCAAACACAACTCATGGCGGTCAATTTACTTGGTGTATCTTCGAACCAGTGGAATGCTGGCGGCTTAGAGACATCACACCTGTCTTCAAACTTTGTGGCCCATCCAGCTGCAGACAACACGCAAAACGCGCATGACGCGCAACATGGCAGTGTTACCGTCAACATCGACAAAGCTGAGTCAGTGAGGTTTAGCAGCAGGTTTATGACATCAGCCACCATGGTCTTCCAACCTACAGAACTTCGCACAACAGAATATGTCCCAAACTGAATAATGGTTATCGACGATGTCCCCGGGCTGCTGTCTGCCCAAGCAATCAAACAGATGAGGGCTACGGAGGACATCCAACTGGAGATCAATGATGCTAACCTCTCCTAAAGCCTTGAAGAAGTTGAGAAAGTCGCCAAGATTTGCGACCTGAACGAGAGCTTGGCTGTTGAAGTTAAGGACTTGGAGGCTACTGCCTCTGTCCAAGATGGCCCGAGCAGGGAATTAGCGGCCGCTCAGCAAGAGATTGAGGAGTTGGAGGAAGAGATCCAGGTCGAGAAACATAGATCCGCCAAGTCAGAGAGACCACTTGACAAGTGCAAGTTGGAGCCGGAGACAACCAAGCAGACCGACGTTGCACAGCTCTGGCTGGAGAAAGACATTGTTCTTCACGAAGTCAAAAATCTCTCGCCAGGGAAGAGTGGCCTGGAATCCGAGTAGAGAGTGTTCAAATGCGTCATTCAACGACTGACAACTTACCAACTACATGCTACTCCGGCGCCAAATAACTTCCCATCCACCTCTAGGCCCATTCGGCATCCGTGGCTCCTCTGAAATTACCTCTCGCTTATTAGGCATCCGAGGCTCCGCCGAACCAACCCCTGCCCCATCTGGAGGCTGTGGCTTCTCTGTCAAGTCATCCAACCTGCCGACGTATGAGAGTAAACAAACCTTGGACGATGTGGCTGCCTTCCTTTTTGCATTGGAACGACAATTCGAGAATGCAGCCCCAGCCATTGGATGGGTCCGCACAACGGGCTGGGGAAAGCAAGCAGTGCTACAGCCAAAAGGCGACGCAGCTGTCTGGGCCATGCACCATTTCCCCATGCGTATGCCCATGGAATGGTCCACCATGTGCACAGAGTTGAAAGCTAAGAATATTCCATCCAACGCCTTGGACATGGTCAAATGCAAATCGGAAGAACTGAGCCTGCAGTAGGGGGAACGTGTCCCAGAGTGTAATAAGAGTTTCCGTCACCTACTTTCGAAGTTGGACCTGGACCACCCTATACCTGCCACAATGTTAGCCGACGCTTATGGGTATAATATCAAAAAGGGTACCTTGGTAGTTTATAAAGACTTAGTTTGTGATATTGGCATGCGCGATAGGACTCTAGTCCTTGAACTCCACATGGAGCACCTCACCAAGTTGGACACGTCTTCCAAGGAGTCTCAACCTGGATCTGGCTACAACACAAACACTAACACCACTATGAAAACCTCAGCTAGGAAAATGCACTTCAAAACATGTGGTACAACTGGCCCACCTGGCCCGGCCAAAGATGACGGTTTGACCTCTTATAACTGTGGCCAGGTAGGTCATATCTCTCGCAATTGCTCAAACCGCTACTTGATGAAGAAGTTCCTCGGACATGCTTTGGTCGTCAAAGATGCCCCAAATGCCAACTCAGGACCCCACCTAATGACAGGAAAAGAGGAGGTGCACCATCCGGTCGAAATGAGAGTGGATGGCTTGCCCAGGAGAATGAGGCCAACGAGGAGACGGACAGTGAGGTGGAGAGCGAGTTGGAGATTGTCTCGGACTTGGACTCTGAGGCGGGAAAAATCAAAGGAGGTCAGTAGCTGCGGCTGTACCACCCTTAAAAACACCATCATGTACAGTATCGTCAAACAAACAGGGTGGCAAATTGGTGCCAGATAGTCAATTCAGGTTTTTCACCTGTTACCACCACTTGAAAGTTAATAAACTAGATGACTCAGTGGTCAACCTACTAAGGTTCAATCGAAAAATACGATACTAAACTAAAGGAGGTTGGTGGAGCGGTAAAAAGGAAAGAGTAGTGAAGGACAATGGCTCGTCAGAGAACTATGTGAGTCAGAAGATCATTGATGAACTAAAACGCCAAGGGGCTGCCCTGAGTGCACAGGATGCAGGATGGATGATTCTGGAGATGGCCAATGTCGACGCAGAGGATGGCATAGAGAAACGCCAATGAGTCGAATTGAAACTACTACTTAGTGCATCTAATGATAGCAATGGTTCCGGACCGTCACTTCGGGCCTGGGTATGGGTCCAAACCGAACAGTTGCCAAATTTGCAGTCTGGGTTGGCAATGAACCTGAACTGCTAACTCCGGTACGGTTCGATGGTAAGCTCCCGACGCGTCTGAAGCGGGCTGGTTGTCAGCGGGTCGCCCAGCTGGTCCATCTCTAGATTCATATAAGGCTCCTGTTATTCCAGTTTGTTAATACTATCTTATCAAAATCGCGTTTTCAACAGCCAATAACATGTTTTTGCATGTTGTGCAGTTTGTGATATCGATTAATTTGGAATCTGTGTTTTTCCGTTAATAGATTGTATTATTGCCGATCAAAGCAGTCCATGATACTGGTATGGGCTGAAAGATCCGCGCGATGCCATGATAACCAAATATAGAAGCCCTCAAACTGTTGACACTCCGTTGACGGTCATTTTCAGGATGCGGCAGGGAGCGTGTCGCTGCTGTTTTTGTGTCTAAAGGCTGCTAATATCTCTTGAATGGATGTCTGCAACCAATCGGGAGATAAATCACTCAAGATGCAAAGCTAAACATTGTTCACCCTCCGTTGACACACATTCTCAGAAGGGGGCGGTGACCGTGTTGCAGTCCGATTTGCCTCTACAAGCTGCCAATATGTCGGTTATGCATAACAGTGACCAAATCACTGTTCAATTTCTGTACTTACAAGACCACACATCGTTGACGCTCATTTGACACTCATTTTAATGTATTGTCCATTCAACATCCGCTGTCATCGTTAATCATTTTCAACAAGATTTGAACTTATTGGATGCCTTTGTGGCAGATTGAGACTCGGCCATGTGGCAAAGCCGAGTGCAGTAATATTCTAGCACTGTTCACTCTGAAACTGCTAAAATTTATATATCTTGCCAAAGATTCATTGCACCTGCTATACATCGGTTTATGAACCAATATTCATAAGCTACTGCTCACCATTTGCCCATAAGATATCCCTAACTGAAACTCTCAGTCAAGCTACATAAAGAAGCTGGTGAAACATTGACGCATTCTTTCCTATCTTTTCCTGATTCCCTTCTTCCTCCTTGTTTCCATTGCATTGACCGTCACCAACACCAGTTCAGCCTGTCTGTTTGACTTCCGTGTGGGCCGAATCAATCTGTGAACATTTGATGTGGCACTCACATCCCCCTGCTCTGGGCATTCCGGATCCTCGATGCCATTGTCATGCTCTATATCAGATTCAACATCTGCCGCCCAATCGTCTTCGCTGTCATTTGAATTATGCAAGTCGCAATTCCAGTCAGGCCAATTTTCGGTGTCCGAAATGCTTTCAGGTGCACTATCTTCATCACTTTTGACCAGATGATAGTTGATTCGTCTGAATCGGTGGACATTTAATATTTGAGTTCGTTCTCCAGGGAGGACCTTTGCAGACAAAGCTGGTGGCAAAGGTGATCTTTCTGACAATGTAAATGCAGCCGCACCATCATGTTGAAAGAGTGACCAGGATGTTTTGATGATATCTTCCGTGTCCGAAATGTATCCTACAGCTGCCATCTGCTTGTTTTGAGCCCGAGATTCTTTCTGGGTTGCATGTTGGGTTTTGCTGCCCAGCCACATCTCCAAATGGTCGTGGACCTTGGCCATTGTGTGCAATTTTGTTTCCTCCGCCTCTTTCTTCATTTCCGAGGTGTTTCCTGCGTTTGTCGTATCTATTGCTGGGTCATCGCCTGTCAATATCCTGTTACTTGCTCGAGCAAACTGCCTTACAACGTCTTTTTTCGCAAGGGGTTTCACCTGTGGTGTATCACTGCCTCCAGCCAATAACATCTCGCCCGGCGGAGAAATAGGCCTCCACTCCAACACCATGTGGTATGATAGGGACACTTTCGCGTGCCAGATAGGACAAATTGGCATACTTTGAGTGTGTTTCCTCCTGTTGGTGCCACCAGTCGGTTATGTCCTGTATCCACAATGTGCTGGGAATCTCTATTGGGTCGGAGTGGTACTCATTGAGATCTGGATTAATTTGCGCCCAGTTCTTTGGCGCTTCAGGTGTTGAATTCAAATAGAGCCTGGCGGCGGTCAATTAGTGCGCTGCGTGATCACTCCGTCTGGGTGTCGTTTCAGCCACATTGTTAGGTGTCAAGTCTTCTTCATCTTCGCTGGAAAAATCGTGAGGATCAAAGGAAAAATGGCCGGATCCTGAAGTGTTAGCGGAGGGGATGAGATTGTTGCTTGGTACGCTTTCGGGTTTATTGACCGGCACACGTCTCTGTTTGGCACAGTATTCATTCTCGACATACTTTAGAAAGGCCTCCAGCAATGCTGTAGTATTGTGAGTCTCGTCCTCAGGATTAATATCAATTCCCTTGTCCCACTTCATAAAGAATCGCACCTTCCGGACACGATCGAGGATATGTGCAGCAATGCGATGCATACCCATGGGCAGAGTGACTTCAGCATACAATTTCGACAGCTTCTGTCATGCTAACTTCACGGGCAGAACAAGTCTTCCTTCCATTAGGTCTTCTTCTTAGCCAAAGCTCGCATGACGCCATCGATAGGATTGAACATGTCATTGTTGTCTGTGATAATGTGATGCAATGTGACCATATGCCTCTTGGACATCCACAGGGTCGAATATTGCACTGGCCTCAAAACTTCCATGACGAACTTGACAATGGTCCATTCATCCTGGGCTGTGAAGAGTAGCCGGTGATCACTGCATTTTGGATTTTGCAGCCACTCTTGGGTGAATTCTTGTAATCGGTAGGCTCGCTCAAGCAACTTCAGTGTTGAGTTTGAATGTGTCTTCACAGCCATAATAGATAGTACCGCGATGCGGTCTTTGGCATTTGGTCAGTCAATGCACTCGTTTTGACTACCAGGCGTCAGAGTAATCAATACCGCAAGCATTCTCTGCTATATGAAGATCAGTTTCAGGATGTTCAAAATATCTTGACATACATACTTTCTGAAATATCTTTGCTAAACCTGGTCTCATGGCAGACACCTTGTTGATTCGAGCATGGCCTCCTTTTCGAAGTCTTTGGCTCTTCCCAATGTCTATACTTTCATTCTCTCCAAATTGCTGATCGCGCTCATGGGCTTCCTAACACTTAGTGCGGCCTTTCACACCCAGACTGCTCATGAATGCACCAAAAGCCAGTTTTTTGACATGCGCCATGCATGGTATGTGGTTCCTCAATGCAGGCCACATGATGGCGCAGGCCTCAAGTGTTGCTTGAAGCTCGCAAATCATCAAAAATTTTGGGGAACCATTATCAGTGGTAATTCTTAACAATCGGCCGTCAGTAAACTCAACATGATCAAACACGTGGTTCAAATGCACAGCTAGCCGTGCTGCAGTATGTTGGCCCCTGACCAATCATCATTAATTAGCATTCGAAAACGGAAAAGACAAGGCAATCAACCTAATCAAAAGCGAGTTGTACTTCATGTAATGTCCAATTTCGATCCATATAGTAAGCAATGACTGAGGTTATGGCTAGTTAGTTTGTGAATGTCCATCCGTCCAATGCTAAACTAACTGTATTTCGTGACGGCAATTGTTTCTTAATTGCACCCATGGTCAGTGCGTAGTCCCTCCATCAAATGTTGCTAAGAGTTGTGGCGGACAGCAGTCCTAGGTGACTTCGTAATGCATTGTACGACTGTGGTAGCTCAAAATTTGATATAGCGTTCCATGGCAAATGAGCCGAAACAAAGCCTAAAATGAGGTAGCAATTCCACGTGTCTTGGTGAAATTCAGAAGTTTCAAAGTCCTTAGCTGACAGTTTGGAGCCTTTTGTCTGTCATTTCAGTTAATATGAATTAACCTAGATGTCAAATATCATTTTCCTCAGGGAACTTGCTACTGTAATTCCTCGACTTCCTTGCCTCTTCAGGATGGCCAAACCTGTTTCATCGACCGTCGAACTTCTCAATTTAGTAACTTCAGACTCTGTTAATTCATTTAACTGAGCAATTTCAACTTTTCCCAGCATGTTTTTCCCCATTGAGCTGGTTCCATGTTCCGATGGATGGTGAAGAACTTGATGACAAACGATACATATGATTCCAGGGGTGCTGGTCTCCTCCATTCTGCAGTGCAAATAAAATCACCATGAAGACACATGTTTAGAATAATTTCAAGCAATAGGACACTTCGAGCCTACACTCATTGAAGCCCACGACACATCAATGATAATTTGAACAGTAAGGTCGCTCAAATCACAAATAAAGTCATGTTCATATTTGGAAGATATCATACCTCTAGCAATGTGGTATTTAAAGATTGTGAATCCGACATGGCAGAAAGAAATTTGAAAGCTGCGTGATCTGACTCGAGAGACAGTCCAAAGTTATGTTATAGTACAGCAGAATGCGGGTTCTTAAATTTTGACTCAAGAGCGACAAGCAAAAAATCAGATCTGTGAGACATTGCATGCAAATTTGTGGAGTTGTATTCAAGGACATATTGAAAAGACTGACGGTGTAAAACTCAATTTATTAACAACGCAATGCAGTTCATTGCTGTGTAGCATCCTAAGCCCCCACCAAAATTGTTGAAGCTCGGTTGACACTTATTTCCGGACATAGTTAGGATGTTCACTGAAGGATTCTTGCCTAGAGAGGCAGCCGAGAGTTCGATTATGGATTATTGCTGTTGTACAACTGCTGGATCATCCAAGATGGAAGGCTTAAAATCGTTGACACTCCATTGATGCTCATTTTTACGACATAGCAGCGATGTTGTCACAATCAGTTTGACCTAGAAAGTTGACTGATAGTTCGATTATGGGTTAATGTCGCCACACAGCTCTTCAATTTTCCAAGATGCAAGGACTAAAAGCGTTGATCCTCCATTGACGCTCATTTTTAGGATGGGTCAATGACCATGTCATTTGCCTTTTCTTCTATAACGCCAACCAATACATTTACTTTGGAGGGATATGACAATGGAGCCCTTTGATTGTCGAATGTGCAAGACTAAAAATCCTTGACGCTCTGTCGACACTCACATTGATCACATCGAAACAGCTATCTTACATTGTATAATTGGATTGAAAGATTCGTATACTCATCATTGACATCCAATATTGTGTTTCTATGTATTATCATTTGCATCCAGGAGCTTTCTGGCCTCTTAATTTCTGATTAACCTCTATCCGCGTTATCTGAGTAAGAGATGACGTGGCCATATTACATTCCTGCGCTTTCGGCTTGAAATTTAAGGCATGTAGATCATTTCAATAATTTTTGGTAAATATAGCTCGACTTCCTCACGTTTCCTTATCCAGCACCTTCTCCTCGATTTCCACGACGTACCATAAGCACTTTTAAATATCTGAACCATGTGCACCAGGTCTGTGTGGAGGGTTGTGCGGTTGGATGCATGGATGAATGCAGCATGACGGTCGCCATTCAGACAGATTCATATTGAGCACTGACCACTCTTGCTATGACTCGTATGACATCACTCTTGTAAATTTTGTTAGTGTATTTCATCACTAATATCGCCTTTGCCTTCTCACGTAACAGTAATTGGCGAATAGAGATCAAATCTATTGCCCGTCTTACAGCCTGATTTGGATTCTACAACATTCACATGGTGCGTTCGACCTTTGCACATGCACAGACAAATTATGATGTCTCGCGATATGTTTACGGAAATCAAGATAATGCTGACACGTAGCACAATTCGTACAGAAATTGCTTTTCACATAGATATGACGTCAAAATTACAAATTTGCCTCTTCATTCCTCCAATGACGCAGGAGCTGTCACCATGTCTTCGCCCGAATCTGATATCTATATTGTGATTAGCTGGGGAGGCTATATGCAGGGGCGAAAGCTTACAAGTTCAACAGGCTTCACATTCTGAATGAGTGATGAATCAAGCTCTGCGGCAGGCGCAAGACTGCATATAGTCATGTTTGACTGTGGCTTCCGAGAACCTAGCCGGATATGACCACTTCCTGGTCGAGAAGTCCCTTGCAGCATTTGCGATATTCCGTTGACAATTTCAAGACACTCCATCAACACTCCAAATGATCTCGGTGCAGGTGTGGTTGCATATTCATCCATCTGCGGTTCGACGACTGCTCGTTCCCATCTACTCAGGTGTGCCATACTTCTTAACTCTTTCACGGAAGTATTCGGCTATGTCCTCCCATCCAGGTTGTGTCAATTCGTCAAGCTTCATCACCTTCTGCCGAAACCTCTCCATGCGCTGCTGTACCGTTTTGGAGATTGTGCCCATCACCCAGCCGGGTTCGTCATCTTCGCTCAGGTTGCCCTTCTCTGTTGCTTCATCATCCTCATCTTCCCCACCCTCCCCATCGTCAGAACTTGCAAGATGATTAACACTGTCACCAATAGAAACCATCATCTCCTGAAAAGTCTTTTCGGGCTCTTTGTTTGTCAATCCCGCGTTTTCAGCTTTCCTCATTTCTTCCAGCTCATGGTGAACCGCTGCCTCTGCATCTTCGACTCGCTTTCTTGCCCCAGTGGTTTCTCTCTCAACATAATCCTCAATCCATTTTTCTTTCTCTTCATTGCGTAAGAAGTGCGTATCTCGTCGTTTCTCGGCCGCAAGCTTCCTTTCGGATCGCAAGCTGCACATTGGCCCAAGGGCTTGGAGTCTTTCAGCATCTAAGCTGTGCTTGCCTTCATTCGCTTGATGACGTTGTTATGTGGACCGCTTTGTCAATTTGCCCTATTGGCCCGCTGGATGTGTTGAAAAGTTATTTTTTGGAGCATTGACCATTGTCGTTTGTGTTGACTTTGTTGTTGGGTGAGATGTTGGATGTTGCAAGATTTGGACAATATGGAGGCAAGCTGTGTCTTTTATGTCAAGGTTGGTACATTTAATCATCTTGAACAAAGCAAAATTTGCCTTTGGACTGTCAATAAATTGGGAATAGTTAGGCTAACCGTACAACATGAGGTGATTGTTAGCATCAGTTTCATGTAATATCCCAGGGATAATATGAAACAAACATCAGCAGACATCCTTTCCCTCGAACAATGTCGTATTCATATCTGATATTCATGCAATTTCGGCTGTCATACACCGCGATTTATCACTGTAGACAAACCATCAACATCGGACCAACTCATTGCTCTCTGCGGGGTGGTGGGAAACTCCCGCAACTTGGATCCATATGCAGCAGGATTTATCTTGAGTATAGCGAACATGTTGGTTGCTACTTACTCCATTCTGACCTGACGCTAACAATATAGTCCACAGGACTTCCCACTTCTTTCCGTTATCATCTTCCTCTCCTGTTCCACACAAGCAATTGATTGATACACAACCAACTCGGCCAGGTGAGAGTGGATCCGACTCAAGCGGATTACCGGGCACTACATCAAATACGTCTCTGGTCGACGAAGCCATTTGCCCCTACACTCCAAGAAATCAATCATCACGATGTAGTCAGCTCTGGGATTTTTGCGGACGAATTTCCTGATAGGCATCCCCAAGAGTGGACGAAACAGGCTCCAATCACTTCAGGGGAGGCTACAGAAGCGTATATGGTTGATGTAATAGCCGAATCTCATTGTTAGAAGCAGCAACTAATTTCTTGAAGGTATTCAACATGTCTGCAACTATGGCAAGCCAAGGGGGTCAGGTACAGCTGGAACAGTCCGACATGCATCTGGCATTGAAGATGGCCAGAATGGCCAAAGCAGGGTTTTGGCGGGCCGCGGTAGGGGAAACGCAATACCTGATCCAGAAACCTCACGCCAAGGTCCGAGAAGAGAAAAAGCAGGGTGTTGAGTTCCCTGGGCATGAATAGGTGAAGACTGCAATAGAATGACACCCAGCTATCCTTTGTCAAAACCACACGGCCGGATGCCTTCCTTGCCAAAATGGCACTGCCAAGTATCGGCAGACACACAGGAGACGCGAAGGAACAGGTGTACCTCCACCTGACCGACGCAGACAGCCGACCCCAGAGCCACCGCCACCTCTGCCCAGGACGCCACCTGCCCCAACCTGTAATAATTCTGGAGTTCAACATTCCCAAAGCGACAATTTGCCGGCCGGATATGTGCACTCACATACCGTGCACACCGGCACTGAATTTTGTCCTCTTGCTGCATATGCCCAGGATAGCCAGCACGATACAGATTTTCATCCAGATATGCTTACTAATGAAGGAAAATCCACTGGTTAGTACACTATCTGCCATGTGGTAATGCAGCTAACATCGTTTTTGAAGAGGAGAGCAGCCTAGTGAGCAAACCTACAAGTGATGACGAGCATTAATCGAAAGGCATGGGATTTTGGAGAATATTATTATCTACAATTAGCAGACACTGTAAAGTATATTTTCAAGGATATATTTATATGTATTATTAAAGAACAATGTAGTGATCAAGGAGAAAGTAAATGAAAATGCTAGAAAGGCTGCCAACACAGTGTGCACGATAGACTACGCCAAATCAAATGATTGCATATTGTGGATACACCCATGGCAAAATGAGCGTCAACAGAGCCGCAACAATTTTAGGTCAGGTAAGTCTGGTAATTGAAAATTGATTTGGTTGTGGTTATACAGAATCGAAGTATTGGCTGCCTTTATTGGCTAAAATTTTAGCCACACACTCCCTACCGCATCTTGAAAATGAGCATCAACGCAGCATCAATGATTTTTGGTCATGCATCTTGGGTAATCAGAACGCCACTAGCTTGCAGAGAGTCATAAAGGAATCATTGTCCACCTTTATAGGTAAACAGATAGTGATACCCTCCCTGCCCCATCTGCAAAATGGGCGTCAACGGAGCATCAACAATTTTTGGTCGTGTATCTTGCGTATTCTGGGTGGTGACAGGTTGCAGACAGACATGAACAAAGTAGTGGCTGCCTTTAGAGGAAAAAGAGGAAGTAAAATGCTCCCCACCCCATGTTGAAAATGAGCGTCAACGGAATGTCAATAATTGATGGCCTTCCATCATGGTTAATTACAGCGCGATGTGGCCGTTCCGGTCTATATTCATCATTTTGACTCTTTTGGTAGGGTAAAGGGCTCAAGAATACTTAGTGGTAGCTCTGTACATGAAATGAGTTGTTACTGTCCTGGAGGATGTGGTGGGAATATCCCGTAAATATCTGCCTATAAAGGCTGCCGTATCCTTGTTCATGGATGCTTGTGATCACACGCCACTTATATTACCAAAGATGCAACACCAAAAATCATTGACACTCCGTTGACGCTCATTTTCAAGATACGGTAGGGACCGATTCGCTTTCTATTTTCGCTATAAATGTGGCCAATACTTTGTTTATGACTGCCTCTAACCTGTCACCCTCCAGATTACGCATGATACACGACCAACAATTGTGGACGCTCCGTTGATGCTCATGTTCAGGATGTGGTAGGGTGCATGTCTATGTTCGATCTGATCATTATGGTGGCCAATACGTCAAAAACAATCTTGCCTGTACCAGTGTCAATATTTCACGATTAACAGTAGTATATCTGAACGCGACCAAAAACGTGGAACCTGAAATGCAGAAGCAGAGATTGGAACCGACTGTTCTTGCCCAACCCAGCAAAACCAGAAGGTTGACGGGTATGGGTTGGGGTTTGGGGCAAAGAGAGTGACTGGGTGGGGATTTTGGATGGGTCTGGAACCGAACCAACCCATTTTTGTGGTCCAAACACGGACCGCTGGTGGGTTACCTGACCCTGTTGCCAACACCAGGTGCGTCATATGTCTATGAAGCCCAATTTACGGTGTATGATGTCAAGAGCTTTGATGTTATGTTAGGCAAAGAATGGATGAGTGATATATAAACCGAAGATATCAAATCGGCCATGACCGCAATGAAATGTAGAGTACCGATACCCTCTGGGAGGAAAGAGAGGATGGCTGACTACATCAGTTGCCTGGCCTACGCCCCTTGGACGTCGATGAATGAATAGTGGAGCAAGCCAAATACATGTGTATCCACATCATACGGAAGGTAGAGCTTAGAAACATATTTACCCGCCTGTTAAAATGGGCCTTCTTGTTGAAAGTGCACCACCACAGCGATGGCGACACACTTCCGACAAACAAACCACATGGGGAGTTTGAAGACATGTCGACAGAATTCCGGGGTCTTTTTGGCGAGCCAACGTATGCAAAATTGGTGAAATGAAGGCAGGCCAATTTCGAAATCAAAATGGACCCGAATAGCAAAGGAATGTTCTGCTAACCATACCGCATCTCTCCACGTGAAGAAGAAGACCTGTGGGGGCAGATAGACCAGGCAATTCACTGTGGTTGGATTCATCCCTCTTGAAGCAATTTTGGCTCACCAGTATTATTTGAGCCAATGCCTGATGTTAGCGTGCGTATGTGCATAGATTATCGCGCAGTAAAAGCCATCACCGCACACATCGAGGACATACTCCACTCCATGCATGGGTCCTGCTGGTTCACAAAATTGGACTTGGCGGCCTGTTACCATGAAATTTGTATCGCAACAGCTGACAGGCAAACATGGCCTTCACTAATCTTGGTTTGTACAAGTGGCGAGTCCTGCCGTTTGGCCTGGCGGACGCACCCAGCCAGTTCATGTGTATGATGAAAGGTATCTTGGAGCCAATGAAATGCAAATTCGTTGTTGTATATCTTGACGAGATCATGATTCACAGCCATACCCCAGCGGAATACATCATACATGTCCTTGAAGTGCTTAACTTGCTGACAGAACATGGTCTCAAGGCCAAACGAGCAAAATGCACCTGGGCTTGTCAGAAAGTCGATTTTTGTGGCTGTGACATTGACAAGGACGGCATCCATGCCCAGGAACATAACACCCATGCGGTAATAGATTGGCCTCAACCTGGAAACAGTCAGGACGTCAGAGGCTTCCTGGGCCTCACTTGTTGCTATAAAATGTTAATTGAACACTATGCTCACATTGCGATGCCGCTCTACTCTATAGGCACTCCACAGAAATGAAAACGGAATGTTCAGCGGCGACATGGACAGCCGAGGAGCGACATTCACACTCCATTTGCTTGGGACAGAGAATGCCAGTGTTACTGGGGTGCTTCCACCTAAGTAACTATACATTTATGTATCTAGGGATAGTCAAGAAAGTAATAGGTGCACGGCCGTAGTTCTTATCGTATTCATCTAAGCATATCTCCACACAAAGTGTATTGGCAACCTGTATAAATCGTGTACGCAAGAGGACAGATATGTATAGTTGTACCAGATGCTACCAAGTGGATAGCAACTAAATCGTATTGTGGCGTAACGCAATACTCATAATCCATATAACTAGTATAATTAATCTCAGTGATTAATTAATACAGTATATTCATATAATTAATCTCAAAAATTAATTAAAATCGTAAGGTATTCCGTATAACTAATCTTCAATGAATAATTATTATTGTAAAGTGTGTTCATATAATTAATCTCAGTGATTAATTAATAAAGTATATTTCTAAGATTAATCTCAGCAATTGATTAATACCGAAAGGTATTCCGTATAATTAATTTCGGTGATTAATCAATATCGTAGTGGTAATATTTTGCCCGCTGATAGTGCAATCTTAATCGACACGTATCTTCACAAAATCTTCCTCTATCTCTTCCTCCATGAATCCAGTGTTCAGATACTATAGGCAATATTAAGTCTCGGTGTAATCTCCCTCAATGTTCCAAATCTCCACTCTGAAGAAGAGTACGAATTATACTTCGTCGCTTTTTATTCTGTTTCCCATATCTGGGTTGCAATTCTAAATTTGAATAATTGGGTTTATTCTTAAAGATCTTTCCGGAGCGTGTGGTATGTAACTGGCGTCACATTTAGCTTGGGTAATTAGGAAGTAAATTACTTCGACCAGGATGTACTTCAGTATTGGAATGGTCAATATCTAACACAGGTATTTCAGATTCAAGAATGAGTGACCCTGCTATCCCTGGATTTGATAAAGGTGATAGCACAAGATTGTTAACGTATTCTGAAGGGAATACTCTATAATGGCAATAAAAAATTAATATCTCAGTGAACTGAATTATATGTGCCAACCACCAAATACACAGTGCTTCAAACAACTGATCTTCTCTTTCGAAGCGATCCAGTAATAAAGATACAGCACACAGTATTATGTCATACTTGTTATTGAACATATGCTCAGATATGGGGTGGGGGAACCACGTACAATCCTTATAGATAATACTAATATACACGATAATAATAATAATAATAAGAACTGAAAACAACAATCATATGTCAGCTTCTTCATTGCAGCTAGGTATCGTAGGTATCGTTCGTGCTTGTGGTGCTGCCCTTTCACTGCCGAGGCATTGCTGTCTCTTTATAGCTTTCTCGTATTGTATGATTGGGTTTTAGAAGCTACTCCACCCGGAGGGCCGTCATCATAAATCAAGGATTGCTACGATCTCATCTGTCATATTGTAGAGTACTACTTACTGAACTTTTATCTCTCTTGATAGCAGACCACACATCCCAAAGGTGATCGTGTATTGCATGATTGGGTTCAAAGAGTTACTCTCCCCGGAGGGCCATCATCAGCAATAAGATTTCCTCAAACAGTAACTTCAAGTTGGATATCTTGCAACTGGGGTGTTCGGATAGTCAAACCTCTCCTCGCCGGACATGGGCATTTGGAGGGCTTCAAACAGATTGCTTAATTATAATAAGACACAACCTCACCCTTCAGGACTTGTGTTTTATCCGCTTCAGAGGCAATACGTGCCGGCACACCATTGCTCTGTCAACATTTATTGGTGACGATTTAACCTGCCCGTTTGTTCGGAGGTTTCTCTGGTCTAGCCCTATGTCATAATCAATCAGACACACCATGCCGAGGTTAAGACTGTTCTCACTAACCGGGGAGTGCCCAAGATGTTCCGATTGGTACTGGGGAAACGGCTTGAGATTGGACATAATTGCATATGGGCTATCGTCTGCCTGACATGTCAGTCGCTATATAGCAGTCGACGCATCTAGTCCCACTTAACTCAGTTCAATGAATGTGGTAAGAAATAACTGGCAACTCTTTAAGCCCTAAAGGCTTACAACTGGCCAAGGTTATTGCATCATTAAATCGATTCAAATTAATTGTACTTTCAATGAATCCGCTAGCAATGACGCTCACTATCAAATCGACATGAGGTTCCCATGAAATCCCCATCAGAATCACAGGACTGGCATTCTTGTATTGTGTAGGATAGGTGTTATGTATTCTACGCGAGTAAACTCCGTAGCATATATCCTTCTGCCAATCAACAATGTACAATTACATCTATTAGGAGAAAACCCCTAACAGCCAGCATGCTTTCGACACCCTCAGGAAGGCGACCTGCAATGCTCCAGTCCTCACTCTACCTGACCACAAGGCCAAATATCGCGTGCATGCCAATGCTACCCAATATGCATTGTGTGCGGTGCTCTCCCAGGTGCAAGACTAGGCAGAGAAGGTATTGGGTTATTTCAGCCAGAAATTTCACGATGCGGAGACGCGATACTGTGCACTTGACAGGGAACTATTGGGCATCTGAGATGCAATATTATACTGGAAATTCAACCTACATGGAGCCGAACAACCGTTTTTGGTACACCCTGACCATGCGACGCTGCATTGGATCCTCACACAACCACACCTCACCTTACGACAGATGGATGTCCTGACTGTCTTCCAAAATTTTGACTGCGAGGCCAAGCACATCCTGGGTGTCAAGAATCAGGTCATGGACGCGTTGTCTCCCCGCCCAGATTTCCACTGGGAGAGATGACATTCAATGGCACAGGCAATTACTGCGGCTGAAGAATGGATTGATGATATCAAGGCGGGCATCGTTCATGAAGAATGGTTCGGGCCTATTGCACATTCTTTGGCCAACCCAAGTCCCCATCCCCTGCCATCCACTGCATCTACCAAAGAACGCAAATCATGGGTGGCAGCGCAACAGTTCGATTTGTAGGAGAATTGCCTACTGTGGCTACGGGGAGATTTAGAACAGACGTGGGTGGAGATAAATGTAAGGGCAAAGAAACAGGATGAAGAAGAAGGGGAGGAGATAACCATAAGGGCAAAACAGTAAGAGGAAGAAGGAAAGGCAGAGAAGAGAGGACGGTTGTGTATTCCAAAGACGATGTAGTGATGAATCCTCCATGAAGCCCACCACACTCCAGCAGGGGGACACTTTGGTGCGGACCAAACGTACTTATGCATGAAAGACCAGTATTTCTGGTAGTAAATGTTGTGCGATACACAGAGATATGTTGCGGGCTGTGACTTATGCCATCAATCCAACCACCAGAGCTGCAAACCCATTGGCCTCCTGCAACCACTTCCTATTGCCAATGGGCATTTGCAAAGAATCGGCATCAACTTCATAACCAACATGCCGACCTCGGAAAGTGGCCATCACTGCATTGTAATGTGTGTTGACCACCTCACACAGTAAGCACATGGGCGTGCCTGCAAGAAAACAATCTACGCCCCAGCCTTTGCGTGAATATTCATCGACGACATCATCCCCCTACATGGAGTGCCCCAAGAGGTTGTATCAGACCATGATGTACATTTCATAGCAGACTATTGGAGAGAGGTTGTGAGGCTTCTGCATACAAAGATGCTCATGTCTACAGTGTGCCATCCAGACACAGATGGTCTCTCTGCGAACTCGAATGGGATGGTCATACGTTGCTTGCGTGGCCTTGCCAGTCATGATCAAGCCAATTCAGATGACTACCTCCCATTAGTGGAGTATGCTGATAATTCCTCATTACACTGTTCGACGAAGCAGATGCGTGTTGAACTCGACCTTGATTATGATTTGGACTTAATTGCAGAGCTCCAGCGGCCACAGGCCAATGAATCAGCGAAAACCTTACAAGGCTGTGAATTCGTTGAACAATTGCAGTGCATATTGGAAGTCGCCAGGGATGTGCTGCACAATGCTCAGGATAAACAGATGGCGGAGTCTAATAAGTCACAACGTGCAATCGACCCCGTCATCACCGCCGGTGCAAAGGTATTTCTAGATCCCTAGGACCTGCAAATCACATACGCCAACGTCAACCCTACGCGACGCAATCGATTACATCAATACATTGGCCCATGGAAGATTCTCCGAATACGCAGGAACGCAGTTGAACTGGACCTCCGACATGACATGACGATCAACGACACAGTCAACGTCACCAGTCTCAACCTTGATTGCACGGACCATTGTAGAGTCTTCTGGTGGCAGCCACCTCTGTCAGTACCGACAAGCCGTGCAGGTACAACATCACCAGAATGTATTTTAGTTACTGGGAGCCTCCAGGAGTGTGTGAGAGGAGGTGGAATGTAAAGTTGGAAGCGTCAACGTCAGGAGAGAATCAGACGCTAAGGGGGCATTCCGGCCGGCCTTCGGAGTAACTGGGATCTTTGATGACTGGTACGGGAGCCCCATGGGAGTGGTTGTGATAAGTTTGGGAGCACCTGTGACTGTCGCCCAACCAATGCAGGAATCCCAAACTAACTCTGAGAGATGCCTGGGTTTTTATGGATATTCGTTCGAAGAACTGCAGGCGGTATTTGAGATTCGCCTGATGTACCCCGAGCAATAAGAATACCCTCCAGGTATGATGCATAGATTATTGTTCATTATCAACTTCTAAATCATACTATAGTACCCAGCATCTCATTCAACATTCTATTGTATGCATCGCTACATTATGGAGAACGAAAGAAAATGGCAAGTGATTCAAAAATGAAAGCAGGTAAGCCCGAAACAATAACTTGACTAAGCGATTGGAATGATATCAATCGAACATAGTCTCAATGTCATCCACTGGATCTCCCATCCCATCAGGGCCGACAAACGCGGGATCACACAATTCATCAATGGTGCAAAGAACCTGGAGGGGCTCCTTGTATTTCTGAATGTTTCAAGCCTGGCAAGTGGGTGAAATTGAATTCCATCGTTGTTTGGCTTGATTTGTGATATCTAAAAGGTTGGAATTGAGAGGTTCGCTCACAGTAAATCAAAATGGAGTTTGAAAGGCAATAGGATGAATTGGGAGGAAAAAGAGGTGCACCACCAGGAAAGGAGGAGTGCCTGATGTGGAGTGCAGGGTGGGCAAGGGGAGTGCTGATGTTGATGGAGGAGGGCGGAATGTAATTCAGGGGAGTAATGCCAGGCCAACGAGCGCCGATGGGGATTGAGGAGCGCCTCTCCTGCGGAGCAGACATCTATGCTGAGCATCACCGAACGGGGTGGGAGGTAAAGAGGTTGGAATGAAATAGAGGCGCTCCTAATCGAGGTTGGAGAGGGGATTGAGGAGTGCTGAATGATATATTGAAGCGCCAATCCAGACTGGGGAGCGCCGACAGGGATTGAGGAGCCCCTATTCCAGCGGAGGAGCACCATTGGGGAGGTGGGGTATGAAGTAGCCCACCATGTGTAATTGATGAGTAGTGCAGTGGGTTCTGCAGTAATACAATCTTATCACTGTGGAAAGGCAAAATTTACCTCGATATTCATCTTGAGAAAACATAACTGTAACCTTCTTTCCAGTGGCACACTCGGACAGCGCGCAATGAATAGCTGCAGCCATCAGCGCTAATGTCTGCGGTGAGAGAGGTTGAAAGAACTGCGATGTGGTCGGTTGTCACCCCAAGCTATTGGCGGTGAAGAAAAACTGATGGTAGAATCTGTCAAGAACTTCCATCCTCCAGAAGAATGATTTCTGATCATTGATGACCTTCGAGAGATAAGCATCGTCAAACAGAAGCTCCCTAACTTTGATCCGAAGCTCAGTCTCTCATCCTAAATCCAACCAGTACCTACAGACAATTGTTCGACGAGCTCCATCTGCCAAACGCCCTAAAATGGTACTGATTGTTAGTTTTAACTGTGTTTATTTCCGGGGTTTGGTATTATCAGAAGTCCAATCAGGGAGCAGAAGACGGAATAAACACTTACAGCTTCTCGGGTTTGCAGATCGATTTTATGAGATGGACCACCAGGCAATTGACACACAGATGGTATACCAACAGGAGCACCTGCTAATGACCGCTGATGATCCTGTGCTTCAATCACGTGTTTCCAACCTTCGTCAACCATCGAGTACTTTCCATCGGAAATGATTGGCCAGGGAATCTTCGAGTATACGATTGCCTGCATGAGCTGTTTCTCTACCACAAAAGTTGCCTTTTGGTGTTAAGGAACATTGTGATCTCCACTGGCCTTTGGTTGAGGAACATTCAGATCTCCACCAGCCTTGTGAGGTGGGAGCGCCTGGGCGGGAAGAATGTCAGACTCGCATAATATGTTGATGGTTGACTTTTGGCGTTTGAGCAATGGTGGTGCTATGGCCCCGGCCGGATGTCGCAGATATGCCAGTGAAGTGTGTGAAATAACAGTATCTGGACAGCTCCATTTCTTTGGCAGTGTAACCCTCGTAGTTCGTATTGTCTTATCACGGCGCGCCTACTGTAGATGTAGGACCTCCTGCTAGGTGTCCAAATCGTCTTCGTCAATATCGCATGACATGGTGGACTTTCCAGGGTCTTCACTGTCATCCTCGCTGATCTCCCAATCGGTATCCTCATCATGCTTCTTCATAAGAAGAATTATAGCGCTGACATTAGCAATCTCCAACACTATACTCAAAGGCTGGGTGGGAAGTTCCATCATTTGATTGGCAATGAGGATTGGCTGTCTTCTTTGATGCACGTGCAAGTGCTCTCTCGAGGTGGGCTTCTTGATTCTTCTGTGAAAAGTGATACCTCACCTGACAGGCCGTAGGTTCCATGTTGATGATGATGAAGTGAAGTTGGAGAATGTAGACAGAAGTATATAAGGGTAAATATACTATGAAGTTTAGTTCGATGACGGGAAAATAGGGCAACAGAGTAGCACTCAGTCAAGGAGGATGCAAGTCGAGGCATGCCGGGAAAAGGTGACGCTCGGCCCAGGAGGATGCAATCTGAGGTGTCCCTGGAAAGAGTCCAGAAGACATGGCGGCGGTTCATATGAATATTGTCAATGCTTGTTCTCTGTTGTGATTTAGGAAGTGTCAGGTGCACCAGATTGGATCGATTCTTCACGCCACCAAATCCTGAATGTTAGTACTCGTATCCAAGTTCACTATTGATGCAAGAATTGGATGTTGGTTTAAGCCAACTTCCCTACAATTGAACCAGATGCACCTGAAGATCTTGACACACCTGAGGAACTTGAGACATTAAGATGATTATATTACTAACTAACTCTCAGGGCCGGACATATGGAATACTGAGAAATGGGTTGATCATGATCGCCCCTGGATATAACTCTGCCAAAGGTAGTTCATTGTGCCTCTAGTTCGAGCATATGAGTGGCGACGGCATGGCACAGAATTGTAGGTGTGTTGAAGAATCTTGCAGAACTTGGACGGAGGATAGAGTTCGGACGTTGCTGAGTGCCTACACTTGAAGTTGCATGGGTTCAAAGTGAGATTGTTGCCAATAGTGGGTAAATATGAATTTCCGAATGCAGTATACCAGTCCGATGCACATTCTATCATCACGGTATTCTGTTGTTTTAGGATTCCGCAGCAAAGTCAGCGGTCGATTAGGCAATGTTGAGTGCAGAACATCACTTTCAGTGGTCTGAGTCTGCGGAATTCACAATATGTATGCAGTCGGTGTCAGAGAAGCGGGAGAAATTGGGTTTACAAAGGAGAGATTCAACATAGAGAAAGAACGGTAAAGGTACAATGAAGATTCAGGGGTAATCTAATCGATTCCAGTTCTGGTCAATGCCAACATTGCTAGTGAATCGGTCATGAATAGTTACTCACATTAAGATGTTGCACATAATAGCTTGTATACATCACATCATTTAATCCCAAACTCATTATGAGTCCCAATGCAACAATGTTGACTTAACATAAATATTTGGGGTTCAAAGCAGTGCATAAGAATGGGATGAATGCGTTACGAGGCTTCATCTGACAGCGGAAAGACGAATAACAGCATGCAGTTCCGGCCAATTGAGGTACAGCAAGCATTAAATTGGCATGCAGGATGTAATCTAATGCAATGGCTGGGATTGCAGGCTCGCCTTACTTTGACAGTTACTTGTACTCTCAGAAACTACGTTGTCTTGACTCGAGCGTTCATCGCGATTGGTTCTACATGCAGGCTTGGGATTGGACATTGGAGGAAATCAGATGTAGAATGGTTACGATTTGTAATGAACTTCAGGCGGGAGCTAGCCAGTCACCAATTGAGCCGCTGAGCAGCAACTGGCATTCAGATTCTATCTCTTCAAGCTCTCTTGATGGAAATCAGTTCACCCAATCCATTTTAAGATACGGGTTTTTGGCGGCCCAAACATACAAGTTAGTCAAAATGTAGTTAAGTCTGCATTAGAAGCATTGTGAATTTTAGCGTGTTCAAGGAAGGGTGGTATACAGGTGAGCGGGAGTTGCCGGTCATCTGCAGAGTCGCTGAGCAGACGCTGTCTATTGAGGTCAGCTATCTCCCGCTGCAGCTCGATTATGGAGGTCGAACGAGAGAAGATATTTTAGGATCTCGGAAACGTATAGGTCCGAACATACCTGTTAGTCAAAATCCAGTAAAGTGTGTTTACTTATTGCCGAAGGCTGTGTATCTACGGAAAGTGTGTGGTGGACACCTTCCTTCAACGGATGGGTTGACACGGAGCATGGCAGTTATGGCATTTTTGCAGCGGCCTTCATATAACGATCTAGGATAGATTCAGATATTAGCTGGGGCCGGGCGGGTTGAGCCGTGCCTGCACCTGAAAGTTAGTGTCTGAACGATGGACACTCTGTGTGTACTGGCAGCCACAGATTCAACGCATTCAGGAAGGCAGAAAATATGCTTGGAATGGAGCAAAATTCATCATTCAAGGGTAATGCGAAGTGGGTATACACAGTTCAGAGGCGTGCCGGGAGCAGGATCACATCTTAATAATGAGTGGCGGCTTGCCGAAATTGCCCTTTGAATAGAATATGTGTGCGGTGTCAAATCTGGGACCATTAACCTCGACAGGAGAGTGGATCCGAGGTGTGCCTGACTGTCATTACTGAGAGAGGAAATACTCGGCTGTATTCTTCGGGTAAGCCTGGAATCTGCGAGCCATGTTCTAGAATACCATACATCAACTTGATATTGCTTAGACCGTCTTTCTATCCCTGGATGATCAGAGATATACTGTGCTGGATCTGCCTCAGGAAAGTCAAGATGTTGATAAACATTCTCTTTTGCAATTGACAGTAAATTGTTCAGCATTGTTGATTCAGTGAATATCCTGAATTCTTTCGCAATTCTAGTGTCCGGTGCACCTGAAATAGACAAGTAACATATATTTTCAATCACACTTGGAGGTTCACGCGCACCTGAAAACTTCAATCCCGTTTGCTGATGTAGGTACCACAAATCCACACAGACAATATATGATGAGCAGTGAGTGCAACGTCGACAGATTCTCACAGAGAGGAATATATGGCACCGTGGAATTTGACTTAGTCGACCATTCAACTGGCGCACCTGCTTTTCATCAGGTATTGGACCATCCAAATGAGGCTATAGTTCAGTTTACCAGATATCTGTTGATCATTGACTTCATCTCATATTCATTACAATAATCAACTTACACGAAATGCAATCGAGCACTAACCAATACTCCTCGACTCCTCCCCAGTGCCATATTCTCCATACCATTTGACTATTTCGCATCAGTTGGTGAGATTGTATTGGTTGAATGTTTAATGAGGTGTACCTTGATTACACTGCCCTAATAATTAGCCTTCATCCTCACCATCTGACGGCATGAAGTCTCCATGCTCTGGGAGCTGCTTTATATGGTCCTCCCGACGCTCCACAATGCGGTATCTCATCGAAGTCGTGATGTTCAGTCAGTTCATCAGGCCATGCAGGACTCTCATTTGTGCTACTCCAGAGAGCTGGTGGAGATCACTCGCTCTGTTATCATAACCACTGCATCCAGTGTTCAATAGCCATGAGTGTGGGGCTGTGTTTTGCCTGAGTCAGACAACCTGTGCAAAGTCCTGGCGCTGCTCATTCAATACCCAGAACTTCTGAGTTATTACCGCATGGTTTGCTGCTGTGAGATTTAGGCCTGTCCCACCCACGTTGGGTGTAGTTACAAATAAAGAGGGATTTGGCGAATCTTGCAATTTGAGCTGCATTTCTGTGCGCTCATCGTTGCCAATTTCCTCATACATGTAGAAAACATCCACATGTTCCGAAAAAGACCTGCTGAGCCACCACTTCAAATGACGAACTTGGCCTGCCAGAGAACAAAGTAGCACCGCCTTTTGAGGAGGAGGTGTATGAGGCAATGCGCTGTTATATCTTTCGGGTTCGTGCAGGGGCGCCCCATGTAATGCTTCATCTTCGTTAGGTTCGGGATACTCTGCAGGTTCATTGACAAGCATTGGCAGAAACGTGTCACTCAGCCAGTGGAATATTGGAGAATCCACCCAACTATTGATTCGCCATTCAATGTGCCATTGTCCAGAGACGTCATTCCAATCTTCGGTGTCTCCCAATACAAATGAGAAACATGCCAGCCGCCATCTATGTACCCTCCATGCTCCTGAAGCGCCTTGTGAAGTGTATCTTTCCACCAGGGTCTTTAGTTTAGCTTGCTCTTCCTCAGTCCATTCGAGATCAACGAGGTGTGCATTCACCTTCGGTATCCGAACAAGTGGTTTCCCATTTGCAAGTTTCGATCATGACGACCTCCTGATCGTCCAGGGCTTTGCAATTTGGATCATGCATTGTGCAGCATCCTGTTGACCATCCTGGTCTTCAGTCTGGATGGCACGCGTCAAACTCTTCACAGCGGAATACAGCGCCTCGGCGCCGTGCATTTCCATCTCAGTATCATACTCTGGATCTTCAGGCGCACCTGAAAACAGCCACATCGTCTGAAAACACCAGTCATAGTGTGAATGGAATCCCTGCGTTGTAGTGACTTGAAGTTTGAATTCAATTCTCACATTGATCGCAATTCGCCAGCCCAGACTGTTTTTCATCTTATATCAATGAGACTCATCACAAATCCCACAACTCCATGGACAGGGTGAGAGTTGGCCGTTGCTTGATGGTTTCCCTCTCGATTTCAAGGTATCATACAACACAAGGTGGATATTCCATCAGTTTTCCAGCTCGTCAATAGTGGTGTTCAGATCCTTGTGAGTGAGATTCCCATTTTCTGCGTGCAACAAGTGAATGAGTTTGAAATCGGTTCCATATGTCATCTCATCGATGATGCTCTTGAACGTCGCTGCAACTCCGGGCATTGTTACCACCAGGATTTCAATTGCCGATGTATGCGCTGGATGCCCCTGCTGTGGAGTTGACTGAATTTCTGAGAGTTGGTGGGTCACTGAATTTTGTCTCTGCAACGAATAGCACTTCCATTCGTCACCCATAATCCCGGGAAAGTCGTTCTGTGCCAGATTCACCCACTCTTCAAGGGTATTCCCCCACAAAATCGACAGCGGTAACCTCATTACAACTTTCTCAGTCTGCAATTTGCATATCATTGCTGTGCCACTGAGGTGAAAGTCTTGCCAAGACCCATTTCGTCCACCACCAGCGCTCCTGGCATATCAGAATCCCCAACCCACCTCCTCACAATGAACCATATGGCCCAAAGCTGGTGCACCAGGAACTTCGCTCCGGGCAGGCCTGGAATTCAATACTTGTGGCCTGGAACACGGTCATCTGTTGATTGGCGAATTGGATGGGCATTCAGCAGCCTAACTGCCTCATCAAGACACTCATTTTCAAATTCGCTGTTGATTGTGTTGAGAATAGTATTCAATACTGAACTGGTATTATCTGGATTGAGGTTCTCCATGCCATCCACTTGCTCCTGAACCTCTCTTGCACCTTGGTCGGTCTTCTTTTCATCCTCAATGATTCCTTTCAGTTGCTCCAAGGTAATTTGGGCTGATGCGCTCATTCTCCGGCGCTCCTGAAATTCATCGCGATGTTAGGTATTTCACAGACAAGCATTTGGACCCAATAAATCTGTGGAATACAATCAATTCTATTCACTCAATCAGAACTTACATTAATACTACTGTCAGTCTCTGTCCCACCTGCCTTCTCATCCACGACTCTTTCATTTTCATCGGATGTCCCTGAAGTCTGAGTATACTCATTAGCAGTGGGGCATAACTAACCGTAACCAGGCAAGTGGGGATTACCTTGGCCGGTCAAATTACGTCCTCCGCAATATCCTTCCCTGTAGCTGCCTTCATTTCTACCAAAACTAGTTTCACATTGTGTCCCTGTTTCAACTTGAAGGTATTAGAAAGGGAACTGTTGGATGAAATCTGACCATATAGAGGGTCATTCATCATTTGCCCCAGTGCGTATAATCCAATATACACTTCGTCCAATTCGTCCTGTCTCAAGTTGCATTTGGGTATCGCAGTCAGACAGTATGGTTCTTTCGGGCCACTATTTTCTTTCGATGAAATCAATCTGCTCCTCCCAGTGCCTCACATCTGTGAACGAAGCTTGGAGTTGCGTGCTGGATGTCTGGTCATTGTCGCCGTTTGGCATGTGACGAATCACAACCATCAAAGTTGTATTTGGCAACTCTGGGAGGTTACCTCTTGCTTTGTTGCCCGCACCCTCTCCCAATTCTGTCGCCGGTTGCTTGTTGCCTCACGTTCCTTTCTTCCTTGCCTCCCAAATTTTGCTTGCACATTTCTTAAAAACCATCCCAACCCACTGTCGCCGAATCGATTTGGCATTATCGCAATTTTCCTAAGGCAGCCTGGTCTTGAATGTCTCTAAACCATCTGCAACAGGCATCTCCCAGTGCAGCGGTCCATCTCAAAGCAGTTTCAAACAGTTCTGTCCCCGGATAATGGACCGATGCAGCTTCTCCAAATCCCCAGCCACCCATACTTTCTTCCACTTGTTGAAGGCACTGAAGTGGGGCTGCACCATCCTTGTGGTAAATTGCTTCAAGGAGAATTCCGTTTGCTTCAAGCTGATTGGGGCGTTGCCTTCGGCCTTGCCCAGGTCTGACAAATCATTGCTCTCACAATTTGCATCGTATTCATTATAGGAAATCTCTGGTAATCAAGGCAAACCGGTAATCCCTGCAACATCTGTCCTCCGTGGTTCCCCAGCCGGCTGCGATCTGTTCTTTGGGAGGCTAATGGGCGGGCTCCCAGGTGCGCCGGGAAGTTGTCCTCGTGCCATAAAGGAGGAAGATGTCAGCCAAATGACTGGATTGTTTCGAGGGGGTGCTGGAGGCACTTGTACTGCAGCTGGAGATGACGGCCCATGTCCTGTGAATTGCTGAGGGGGGAACATTTGAAGTCCACCATAACCTCCTTGGCGGCAATCATATGCTTGCCACAATGGCCCATAACTCGGATATCCTTGGGTTGCAACAGTGCTTGGTTGCTAGCTTGGTGTCATGTTGAATAGGGCATGGTGGTAGAACTGGGGAGTGCCTGCAAATGGTGGCTGCGACGGTGGGTACATATACCCTAGTGGAGGATGAATTGGCTTCGTGGGTTGCCTGAATTGAGTGTCTTTGCTTGGTGTATTTCCCGCATCATTATCTGAAGCTCCCACATTGTCATCTTGTCGTTGATGTGAGCCAAATAACCCACCGGATGGAGCCATATTGGTTGTCTTTGGTGGAGATCCGTTCATCAACATCGTATGTGAACAGAAAGATGATAGTGAAAAGATTATCAATTCCATTGGTGATTTCGAATGCAGCAGAGGGTAATTGAGAATATTGAAGGTAGCAGTGACCTTCGGCGGAATGAAGGCCTCTGATATCCATCTTCTTTGTCATGGACTGTGGTGTTTCACTGCACCTTTGATCCCATGAAACCCAGCTGAGAAAAAGAAATCATAGTCACACACATCCCGCCGGTCTTTGACATATGCTCGAATTCGGATATTAGGAATATGGATAGAAGCTCACCTTTGTTTGGTTCATGACAGTAAAGGTCATAGAAGAGATTTGACATGTTATCTCCAGACACCCAACAAGAACCATATCCTGTTGGAAGGTTAGCACGACTAGGCATTTTACACTCAACATGGGTGTGTACAACCTGCACTTCATTCAATATGAGGCCTTGTTAGTCGAGCAGCAATAGTAATTGCTTCTTTTTGAGCTCCTTGTGTATACTTTGTAGTCTCCACAGGATCCACCCACCGGTCAAGGATCGTTACTGAAGGAAACATCCTACCAGCGTATCATTATCAGTTCTCGATGATCATTGAGTGGGTATACAGCCAGCTAGGAAACTTAGCTATTTCATTGTATTAAGCTGATGTTATCCGCAGCTTGAGGCTCGAGCGTAGACATACTCTGCACAATGCCGCAATGATGTAGTATATGATAAAGCCGATCGTAGTAGTAGCACCTGATGAACGGTATTAAAAGTTGATTGCAGTGATGACAAAAGAAACATTCTCTGCTGACAATTTTCAGTACATGATATGCAGCATTAATCTGCGGGATTTGATAGATATTATCCGAGTTTGTGAAGAAAACTGATCGTGAGGTGACGGTGTTTTACCCCTCCTCTACATTTGATGGGGTGTGATGCAGCTTCGGAAGTGATCCGCTAACCTGAGTTAGCTTCCTTTCGAACAAATATCCTTGAGGCTCGAATCCACCAACAAACCATACCCCCTAAAGCATCATCAAGATTCAAAGATGGTCAACACTCACCAGAAACATGATAAATGCTTTATCAGCAAAAGGAAATTATCCAACCAGAACCGACTGGAAGCTCACTATCAACAATATTACCCAATATAGATGGATGAAGGGCTATTACCCAACGGGATTATACCACCTGCCGGCTTCCCTCACCCTGAGCCATCATGGTTTGACTACAGTAGGTGCACCTGAATGGCGATTGACAAGTGGTCGATTAATGATCTACTCATAGACAACGTACCGGGTGCACCACCACCTGAAGATACTCCCAACAAAGAACCTCTGGACCCTCAGCAGCCTGATGTCACCTTTACCCCTGATCCAACAAAGACACGGGCTCATAGGCAGGTAGTTGCAGTGGAAAATGTGGGGGGGAAAGCGTATGGCAAAGCAACTGGATTGTATAACAAGCATCGAAAGTACTCAGAACAGTGAAATCCATGGCATCCATTTCGGTCCGCACATGACTTTCAGCATGCTCAATCGTTTAGCCAGCAACCGAAAACATTGATAGATCAACATCTCAGGCGTGGACTGGACAACTTTGAAATCGAATCATTCCAATCAGCAGATGCCCTGCGAGAGCTGCTCTCTGAAGTGGTTTTCAGGCTCGGTGATGATAGTGGGATTGAAGATGACTTACATATCTTCGGAACATTATACTACAGGGATATTTTCAAATCTATTCAGTTCCTCCTAGCACATGTCCCCTTTCCTGCAGACCTCGATTTTGAACCAGTGCACCTCGCTGACTCTGACAGTCGTCAAGCCTTCAGCGAGATGTACACGGGCGACTGGTGGTGGGATACACTGGATCAGTTTCCTGCCAGTGCGATGATTGTGCCAGTCATATGTGCATCCGACAGGACTCATTTGAACAATTTTTCAGGCGATCTGCATGCCTGGCTGTGGTATCTCATGATTGGGAATGTTTGAAAAGATATCCGCCGGACGCCTAAGAAGCGGGCCTGGATTCTCGTCGGACTGATTGCATGTCTCAGGAAAGGCGGCATAAACATTGAAGAAGCATGGCATTCCGTGGTTGGAACTGTGCAGTCTCAACTTAGGCATCTTGAGATCAATGGCCCTCTCTTGAAATGGGATTGTGCAGATGGATTCCAGCGACAATGTTACCCTCTGTTGGCTGCCTGGGTCGGGGATTGTCCGGAACAAGTCATGGTTGCTCAAGTCTCATAAGGCTCATGCCTGATGTGTGAAATTCCTAAATGTATGCCGATGGGGCATTCAATCTTTCGACCAATCGATAACTCAAAAGACCAGCATATTCACTCGGAGCTGCTGGAGGACAATAATATTGATGATCTGCACACCCTAGGTGTCAGCCCAATCCACAACCAGTTCTGGCAATACCCTCTCTGCAATGTCTATCACCTTTGGCAGCCTGATGAATTTCATCAGCTGCTGCAGGGTTTAGTTAAACACTTATTGCACTGGCTGCTCAAATACCTGAAATCTAGAAATGCCAAGGATCAATTTGACAATTGATGAACATTGGTGCCACAATATCCCGGCCTCCAGCACTTCTCGAAACCATTTGATTGAATGAAAGCAGCACCTTGCAAGGTAAAGAGATCCGTGGAATGATCAGAACACTGGCACTGAATTACGCTCCAATTCTTGTCTCCTCTGAGAATGACGGGAAAACTGAGGCAGAAACAGCCTCCAATGAGATGGTGATGGGAGCAGTGCGGGCATCATGTTAATTCTCTCTACTTGTCAGCCAACAAAATCACTCGGATCTATCCCTTAAAGCACTGGACAATGCACTCGAGTGATTTTACCAGAAGAAGGGTATTTTTCGCCAACAGAAAATGTCGAAGTCTGCGAAGGCCAAAGTGGATGACCTGTTGGCAACGGAATCCCATCAGTTACGCAAACAAAGAATTGATACGATTCGTACTGCCATGGAGGCCCTTGAGTATAGGGCTGTAAACTTTTCCACAACTAAACGCAGGCAATTTCAGGTGCGCCTGAATAGAGCCCAACAAGCAGCAACCACTTGGTCAGATGCTGATTGTCAGAAGGCAATTGAGCAAATTGGAGCGCATAATCCATCAAGTGACACCTGTTAAACGCAAGCTTTTCAAGACATTATTCCAACATCATGAGCGATGACTATTGCGGGAAGTCGGGACTAAGGCAAGTGGTCCCAGAAGCACATTCACCGCAGAACTTGCCCTAAGGATAGCTGCCGCCGAAGACAAGGCTTACGGGGCGGCAAACATGACTGCCGACAAGTGACTGCGATTACAGATCTGCCTAGCCGATGCTGAGACAGAAGTCACGACCTGGAGCCTGGCTGATACGGAGTGCGTCACTAACCAGCTGGAGAGACAGATTTATGGCATCACCTCGAATGAAGAGAAGCAGTTCAAGAAGGAATTCTCCATCCGCTTGATGGAGTTGGAAGCTTGGTGGGAGACATTCCGCATTCAGGCGCTCTGGAACACGATTGAACAGCGTGTAATACAGCTCAGATATCCAATGATGCATCGCGTGAGCCATATATCTTAGTCAATCCGGCGAATGGGTTCCGGTGACAATTGCACCACTGATATTTCTGAACGGCTACATATCGCCAACGAGAAAGAGGCATATCAATCTAACAACAAAGTCAATTACATTTGACAAATACTCAAGCACAATGACCGGTGTACCAGTCTTGACTATATGGAAGACACGCTGTCACATCTTGCCCTGCAATGCTGGTACAATATTGACTCTGCAAAAGTTGTCAACCTACTGTCTGCTACCTATGAATGGCGGAGTACACCCAGAGCCCATCTGTTACGTCTCCAAACAATTCAGGACGAGCCCATTATCCGCCCTGTATCACAGCAGGTATATCATTTGAGAGAAACACATGTCTGTGGAGTGTGCAGAAGTATCAAATTAACCTCACTCAGATATGCATGAGAAGATTTCAGAATTCCCAACTTTGGACAGCTAATCCGCACGCAAATTGAAGAGGACTGGGGACACGAAGTAAGTGGGCTCGTGCTGGGACATGATCAGTATGTACTCATGGACAGTATAATTATTGAACTCCAGAATGGGCTGTTGTATTACCATCAACCATTTTACTGCCCTACATCTGTCGAGCGTCTGGGACTTGATTGCAAGGTAGAATATACCGATGCCAACCAAGTGATCATGCCTGAAGCTCATAACATCTGGGTCCAGTATATGGAAAGTAAAGAGAATGACCTTGATAACACCTTTGAAGGACGAATTACTTCTTTTCCTGTCTTATACTTCAGCTGGACTACACCAAATCAGATCCTCAAATTTCAGGATTGCCTGCCAGCCGGGAATGCAATATCAACCTTTTCGAAGACGTGCAAGAAGACTCCACAATGGGAATTACATCCTCAGGTCCAAGAATACGCGGTAGTGATTCGAACAAAGTTCAAAGATCTCCATGGTTGGGCTGATTGTATTCATGGGTTGATGCGGGTTGTCAAACAGACGAATCGGATGCGTATTGTACCCATTGGAGTAATGGTTGGACCGGCACATTGGGCGCGGGAGCATGCTGCAGCGTGCGGCATCAATTGTGTATGGTTTGTAAATAATGATGTTGATTTAGATACCTACTGGACTGTATATTAATTAGATTAGGATGCCTGATTCACGTGGGTAGCTGTGGGATATGGTTATCGAATTGCACTATTCGATATAGACATTATATATCATCACTCTCCCAGGGAGTGCCGCTCCAGGCGCGCCGGAATCGCCTAGGAGGCGAGTGTTGTAGTCCCAGCAACTCCGAAATTTTACCAACATCAAGTTATGATTTTATAGCATTCTGAAGATGACTTTATACTCTTTAAAATATTCTGGTTTTCTGTTCCGCTACTTCAGAAGTGTCGAGGAGCAGCTGAAAGTACTCTCAGAGCATCTGAGAAGCACATCATTTTGCATTCAGCCTGTTTGGGAGCTTCTGGGAGCTTCTGGAGGGATTGGTGTGGCTGTTCAGAATAGCTGAGTCGTTGAGTTATGACTTCCGAACCATTCTACATTTTGCTGATGAAGCTATGTCGTCCAATCAATCGCAAATCACCACCCAAGCACTGAGGGAACCCATTGGAAATACGAAGTGAAATGGGAATGTTGGGATGAGAAGGATAACACATGGGAGCCGGAGGATTATACGCGAAATGCGAATGAGATGGTGAAGGAGTATTGGAAAGGAATCGGTGGGTGGCCAAAGATGAAGAGAAAAATCCTATGAAAGGTGTAAGCGACAGGTTTTTGCTTAGGATGGTTGAGAAACATAGCAAAGGCATGTTTGTTTTTTTGATCAGGGTGTTCTGTATCTTCAAGAGGTTTCTTGAAGATGATTGGAGAAGATTGTAATGGAGGTGGATGGCTCTGGTCATGTTAAGGTGCGGCTCTGCCAGAGGCTCGCGTAGTAGTTAGTTCTAGCGAGATGTCAGCTCGATCATCAATACCATTCACTTCCATATGTATGGCAAGGCTATTTGCCCACACTATAACTGGAGCTGCTTGCAGAGGCACCTGCTAGCGCTCTTGTGGAGTGTGAGAGCGCTTTGTTTAGCTTCAGGGGGGCCTCGGAGCATCTGGAATTACATAGAAGAACTGGAGGGGTCAACTGGAGTAACATGGAAGTTTGAGTGTAGCTCTCTAACTGAATTACATTTTGCCAATATTGGCTTCCTTAGCCTTCGAACTGTCATAGTTGTCATTGTTTTCAATATCAAGAGGCTGTGATTCAGGATCATCCATGGTGACAATTGCGTATGCTCCCATGCCTGATAAGATGAGTATTATGTCAACATTCCATTGGTCCTAGATGACCTGAGTGAGCTTAGGAATGTTGCCCTACCGGGTCAGGTTGTGGGTGGGTTCAGACACAGTCATTGAGGAATACACTGTTAGGTCATATAGATGGTATTAAGTTTTAGTGCTGTTTATATGGCTATTGGTACAGTGACATGATTTAGGGTTTTTGAGGCTCTTTTGGAGATCATGAAACAGATCATAGGAAAGATCGTAAGATTTTTAGATAGTAGCGATAATGGGGCTCATAACTTGATGACAGTGTGAATTGCTAGAAACTTGTATTCTCAAGTACGGGTACACTCGGGATCTCAAATACAGTACTCAGAGTATGACCTGTATGCATGCATGCACACTCAGCTGGCGTCTCCGGCTGAGTCTGGAATAACCATCATCTCAGGGTGTTTATGCATCAGCCCAACTAAAGCCATACATCAGCGAGGTAGACCATATATGCAACACTCAAAATTGGTCCATTTGACTTGATTTTTGGCTGCATATGTAGGCCTTGCAGTTACCTATCATACTGCGGTCTCCGATCTTCTCTCTATAGTGTTGTTGTTGAGTAACTTGCAATTTTGAAAAAATCCCGGGATTTCTTAGTGCAGTGCAAGGCGCCCCGCTAACGACTTGTTAGGTGTGGGCGCTGGGCGTGCCCACACCCCTAATATGGCGCCTGGGCTGTATGCATGAGGTGCTTGATTGGATAAAATCGGTCTTGGCAAAACTAAAAGGTGGTGTAGTGTGTTGTCGGAGGTGTGTGGAGACAAGGCAGTATGACAGTCTTTTTGTGCGACTGCGGGTTGTTTGTGCGCAGGACATACTTTCACCTCCATGAATGCAACTATGGGAGTGCGCAATGGTATGTAGTGGTATGGCATGATATGCTGGTGTACGTTATTTACATGGTTTATGCTAACAGGTGTGCGCTCCAAATTTGGCACGCGTGCATGACTATGAGCTTTGTCCATTTTTATCTGCCAAACTGGAGATGAGGGATGGCTGCGTATGTTTGCTGGGGAGATGGAATGGATGTCTGGACGATTACTTTCACCACTAACACTTCTATGCAGCTCTACTTTAAGAACTTAAGATAATTGTCTTCGCGTAGCGGAGTGGTCAGCATTGTCGGCTCATTATCTTACTGCTACTCCTCTACCTGTACTCTAACTGATTCACGTTTGCAATGTTCCCATTTCCCATCCAAGGCGGTACGCGGTAGTACGTGCCTGTACTTGCCTTTACATCCGAAGAGGATTTTCTGAACTGTTATTCACCCGGCAGCCTGGATAACTGAGTAGCTGTCTTTCCCCCAGAACTTTAACTCATTTTGCTGTGGAGTTGTAAATAGAACTGTCATCTACAAAAGTGGTATTTGGGACTAGACCACTTGCAAAGTTTTAGGTCCATATAAAAAAATCCGCGTAACGAAGTGGAGATTTAGATTCAGACCCATAGCGCAAACTCTCTAAAATCTTGTTGACCGTACCCCAAAGGGATAGCCAACCCAAAAAGCAGAGTTAGCTGTACAGAAACGAGACCAGTGTTAAATGATTGAAGTAAACCCCTAGACTGTAACTACCTGGTCGTTTTGTTCAAATGTGCTTCCATTAGATAACTTGTCACCGTCGGCGCCACCACTGCTTGCATTGAAGCCATCCAACAACTTTGTCTCAACCGCAGGTGTTGTCCGAAGATCCTTCTTCCGGTAGTACAACACCACATCCCCACCCATCTTCCAAATGTAAGATCTCATTGTTGCCAGCGTCATGGTCGGCGCAATAACCTGCAACTCAATATCAGACGCGAGCCAGGCAATCGGAAAATCCTGGTGGTACCTGACTATTACACACAAGTTCCAACCAATCTTCCGACCTAAGAGGCTCCTTGCCTTCTTTGGTTTCAGGACAAAACGACGTCGACATAAAAGGGGGCTGTAGATGTTCTGCGACATATCCCATAATCTTCTTTGCACGCAACATGCGGTTTGCATTTAATCTCGAGTTCTTTCTCTCACTGTTGATTATCAGATCTAGTTCATTCATGATATGTATTTCAGAAACGCACCTTCCAGATTCACTAGAGAGAACCGGTAGCTCTTCCTGCCACGGGATCAACACAAAGCTGACTTTCATAGTTTCCTTAAATGGAACATGGTTTAGTAGTAATAATTCTCCCAACCATGCTGGCGCAACTCTTTCCAGTAAGTCTGCGTCCTCTCCAACACATTCAACCGTCCCTCTATAGAGATCTGCAACACCACCGGAATCGGGTTTGTCCTCTTGAACTATTATAGTAGTATTACGCGGGGGTTTGAGTACTGGTGTTTCCTGGGGAAGACTCGGTGAAATGGCGGACTTCACAGGTTCTCCTGGTACTTCGCGACCTTGCATATCATACACCATGCGTATTCTTTGTATTACGCCTGCGAGCGTCTCCGCAAAGCGGTCAGGTTTATCAGAGGGTTCTTCAAGCACTGCTTGCTCTACAAATTTCTCATCTGTGGTGGGTAATGGCGATTTGGAGCCCATATCCGTCGAGACCGAACGTCCGAGCTTCTTGGATCCAAATGAGCGCCACTTCAAGGTACCAAAAAGAGAAGAATCTTTCTCTTCTTTTTCCTTCTCAGTGTTAGGAGTTCCTAGTGAGTCTTCATTTGTTTCTACCGGTGTTGTACCACCATTCTTCAGCAGTCCGTTGTATACGCCGCTACCAGTGGAGAAGTAATCACCACTCTGCCTATCCATTGATGATCCGGATCTGTTAGTACTATCGTCCCACGGCGTTGTGATGAATGTGGCATTCGGGGTGGCGATGGCGATGCCTAACCCTGGTGTTTGCGGAAAAAGGCTATATGCATCAACTGTCGGCTTGATTATGGGCGTGGTCACTGGGCTGCCCCCCACATCTGTCATGCTGATAGTCAGTGGAAGTGTTAATACGTTCTCCTTCTGCAAGCGCTCCCGGTCCCGATGTTGCCTCTCAAGTATGTTCCGGTACTCCTCATCACGGCGCAACTCTTCGCTAATAAGGTTGCTAAAAAGATAACGCAATACCCACTTGCCCATGTTGACTTCTAGCTATCAGCCATGTCCAGGTAAATGGGGGTGTGGAACATACTTCTCTGGTCATCCTTAAACTCAAGTTTTTCTTTTATATCTGCCTCGTCCGCATACACTTCAGCATCAAAACAACAGTTCTCCTCCAAGACACAAGCTAATTTGCCAGTGCGGATGTCTACCTGGCACCAGTTGGCGATGCTATCCATAGTATTGACCTCCATAGCAACGTCTTCCAAATGTCTCTCACCAAACGACTTTATTGGTATACAACTTAGAAGGTCCCACATCACAACCTCCCCGGCAGTGTCAACAGTCAACACCCTTCGTCTATCGTTGAGGAGAAAGTGTTTCAACAGCCCACGTTGGCCCTCGACAGTTTCGTCGGGGAGGTCATTCAGTGGTATCGTGGTTCCTGAATCGCCATCCATCAAGGTTTCCGTTATGGATGCCTGCCTAGCACTTGCAACCGAGTATACAGTGACAGTATCAGGGTCTCGCACATTCGTAGGAAAAGATGACGATGTTGACATCCGCAGAAGTGAACTGACTGGAATCGTACTTCGTATTGGAAGCGAAGCTGAAGCTCCTGGTCCAAGTCCAGGAGAAGCTGTGTATGGAACACGAGGGCGAGAGCTCACAGGTGAGGCTAATCCCGGTCTCCGGATGTCCCTAATTACGTCTGGACTAGTGTCAACACCCACCCAACGGTTGATATTAGAACTGGAGGTTGCAGTCCATAGGTAGTCACAAGCTGCAATTACTTTGTTGATGCCTCCCTTCTCTTGACAAACAGCAACACATATTCCATCTTCAATCTCGGCAACATTGCGTACATCTGTCTTTGCTACCAATCCGGAGCGATCGCTGGAATGGAATATCTCCAGACCGGGGTGCAAAGAATGCAATGACCAGACACTGTCATTGTGCATACTTAGTGTGTGAAGGCAACGCCCTGCCGTAAGGCTCCAGAGCTTGATAGTTGTGTCGGACGACGCCGTCAGAACCATACTGCCTTGTTCGCTGACCAAAATAGACCGGACGTTATCAGTGTGGCCAACGAACTTAGTAATGCGCTTTCCTGATCTTGGGTCCCATACTCGCACCACACTCTCTGGTCCACCACTGGCAAGAATTGCTCCTTCTCCACCGATACTCAGCGAGTAAATCGATCCTTTGGGATTGTTGCCCTCTTCTCCGACGTCAATTTGTAACTTTTCGCCACCTCCATTCAGATCCCAGAATTTGATCTTTCTATCCAGCCCCCCACTTGCTACCCAATCCGAGTGTACGCTTGGAGTAGCGAGGCATTTTACATAATCACTGTGTACGCCAATGGTATCGGCTTGTTGACTTCCAGAATGGGGTTTCCAGAGCTTCACAGTAAGGTCGGAAGAACAGGAGACAATTGCTTCATTCGAATTGCAGAGAACAATGTCATTCACCCAGTGCGTGTGGGCCTGGATCTGATCGCGAAAGGAGGTTGGAGGAGGAGCAGGCAGAGGATTGAACTCGCAATATGTCCTCCGCTTTGCAATGTCGACACCAAGATCCCATGAACATATTACGCCATCCCTGCCCGCCGAGTACCTACATATTTATTGCCCAGGTTATCAGCGTTGCTCTATATGCGATTTCTATACGATGACATGCAACATGATATCAGTTTTAGACTTACAGAATTCCTTTCGAGTCCACAGCTAGGCTGTTCACACCTAAACGATGGCCACCAGGGGAATTCGCTAGTGGCAGGACTATACATGGAATACTTCTTGTCAGCTAATGTGTCCCGGCTTTCTCTGTCATCATTTGAACTTCAGCACCGTAACTTATTCTTTGTCGGGCCTTTCTCGCCATCGGTTAAGCACAGCTAGCATAAACAATAGTTAAATCCGGGGTAGCGAGTACCAAATTGGAAGGGTTCCGGTGCCCACGAAAAATCAAGTAACCCTCCAGATGAGCTTCGTGGTGCTCTGCAGTTGCTATTAGGAAGTTATTTAGAGTAATTTGGAAGGAGACGAGATGTTATACTGTAGGTGCCATATTGCCGAGCGAGATTAGGGATACATGGTACCGACCACGGGACACAACAGAGGCGCAAGAGTACCTACTCGTCAGATTTTGCACGCCTATAAAACCGGTTAGGGTTACTGGGGTGCAGACACTGTAGGTAGAGAACTGGGGTGCTACTCGAATGGGGCTGTACTCGAATATGCCGAACAAGACCCCTGTCACCACATCAAAATTGCCTGAAAATACCAAATCACAATAACTCCACAAGCTCTGATTCTTGTGACATACTTTTGGGCGGGAATGTCACAAAGGCCAGGTATGATTTTTCATAACCAGTTGAGTTTTATAAATAAGTTGTAGTAGTGCTATAAAAAAAATAAAAGTATTGGTGATGCTGTCTTGGCATTCAAGTAGAGCTGAATTCAAGTAGCATTCCAGTTCTGTACTCAGTATGTAAAATATATACAGTTCAATATTGTATGCAACCAAATGCAGATATGACAAATTGTTTATATCTACATGGAATAGGTATTTAATCAAGTTCAGAGCATGTTATAAAGTATAAAATTTATTATATTTACTTTACTTACTAACAGTGAACAAAAATAAATTTAATGTAACAGATCTAAAGTTAAATTATATAAGTTTTTATACCCTAAGAAGATCTTGAAACCAGATATTAAAAAATTAATTAACTAAAGCGACAGGAGAAAAGATACAAGATTAGAATAAATGATACAGTATATTATAAAAAGAATACTATACTATTTTATAACTACTGTATACTATAAATACAGTTAGCAACTTTGGATAATTAGATTTGCTAAATTTCTTACAGGTGTTAATTGAAATATGTTGTACAACAAAAGTTATTTAATAATTTACAATACTAGAAAAAATAGCCCTGTGCAACATACAGCTTAACAAGAAGCTGTTTCTAGGATAACAATCCAAAATGTATTTGACATGTGGTATTATGAAACCCTATAGATGTTGGTAATACCTAGATTACCAAGATACATATGCAATTATATATGCTCCATACTAGTGTAATTTACTGAGTGACCACCCATGACCGGCAATCCGCTCGTGCTCATGGACATTATATCAACTATAAATCACACGACCCGCCCTGCTCCCTGGCCTTGTAACTATCTCAACCTTTCTTCCTACCATTCCAGCTACTTCTCCATCATCTCCTGCCTGCATATCTTTCAATAATCCACCATCAGGTATAAGGGAGTCCTCCTCCCCTTCACTTTCCCCTTTAGCAACCAACTGTTCATCAACCAGGTCTTCTTCTTCATCGCTCCCAGCCTTCTGTAAATTTGTACCAGCACACTTGACCATGCTATGTTGCTTCTCCTGATTACTGGTAGCACTTAAACCTTCTATCTCTTTACTACTAGCAGTTGCAGTTTGCTTCCTTTTCCAAGCTTCTGCACTTGCAGATTTTTTTGCTTCCTTTTGCTCTGTCTCTTCCCTGAGGTGGACTACATCCTCCTGGGTGATTACCCTAGCTTTAGTAAGCTGGCAATGGTCCTTAGTTGATGCAGCAGATAGATCTTTGGCCTGAGAGTGCAGGTTTCTCGGCATTTCTCCCTCCAGATCTCTATCTGCAATTGCACCCTCTACACATCTCCCAAGTTGTCCAATAATATGCTTCAGTTTCAGGGAGCAAGGTGTATTTCGCTTGAATGGATGCATAGCAGAACGCTGCAGGCAGTTGATGGCTCTCGAATTTTGTCGTGTTGCAGACTTGGAATCAGCATGCAGAGAGATGTATGCCGAGACAGAGCAAGTGATCTTTGGTGATGCCCAACTTAAAACTCGACGAGGATTGTAAAGCCAGATTCCAGTAGCCGCAAAGGCACTATTGATGTTCTTTGGTGTGTATATACTTCTCCTTGCACGTGTCACAAGTCTGGGATCAGGTTAATATATACTGTTATTGTATCATAAAACTGGGTGTAGTACTCATAAAACTGGCCATTCTTTATTGCATTTCCTCCACGCCTCATCCACAGGTCGAGTTCTGACCTGTATGGTCGCTGCAGTGGACTGAATAAACCAACATCCAGTGGTTGAAGAATGTGCGTAGCATGGGTAGGTAGGCAAAGTGGATGGATATTGTTGTCCAAAGAGGACTCGTAAAACTCAGGAGTACAATGGGAGGCGTGTCCATCTAGAATTAGCAGGCAGTGCTCATCATCATGTCTGCAAAGTAGATGCCATTAGTAATATAATCTTGAAGTCAAAAGTTGAAGCTTACATATTGCTACTGCTGTAGCAGTTGAAGTTCTGTTCCACCCACTCTAATCCAAGTTTCCAATCAGTCCAACCTTTTGGTGACCATGCAAATCTTGCTTTCTCCTCCTTTTGAACAGCAGCATGCCACCCCATTAAGTGTGCAGGACGTTTATAAATGTACATAGGTGGAAGTGCTTGACCCTCTGCTGAAACTGTTTCAATAACTGTAACCATTTCTGGATGTCTATTTTGACAATAGCAGGAATTTCGATGTCTTCGGTGTACAATCACTTTGACCTTCAGTGCTTGGCCTAGTAGACACCCTTCCTCATCCATATTGTAGATACTCTCTGGTCGAATTTTTAGCATTCTAATGAGCTTTACAGGCTATTTCAGTTGGTATGAGGTTTAATTGTAATGGAGTATAATTACCTTGCAAAAAAAGTCTTTAATGATTGCAGGATCACTTGCATTGGCTCTTTGACGGTCCAAGCACTGACTAAATCTTGCTGCGAACTCAGTGTGACAGTTTAGAATGCGTGTAGCCCAGCGATTTTCCACTTCCCTGTATTTGGAGACTGGAAATAAGGATTTTGCAAATCCCTTTAAAATTTGCATATTGACTGGATGGCCATAGTCATCTAAGATATTGCAAAAGTGGACAATTGATTTCTCCTCTTGGTCTGTCAGAAGCTGTTGGTGGTGGTGAGCCACCAAAGTAGATTGTGTACCTCACAGGCAATCACGCAGTGTTGAATATGGTAAACCATAGGTAGAACCAGCAGATTTAATTGAAGGTTCAATACCAGCAAGAAAGTCTTCTTTTGCGAGAAGTATAGATTATTCACGCTCAGAGTCTGACCTCCAGGGCTTTACTTGACCCATGGTACAGCTGCAGTTTGAAAAGTTGACGTTCGTGTGTAAATTGGTTGGTTTGAGTATACAGCTGAGTGATCAGACAAGTTGGTCAGGAACCCTGTTGTGGGTGGTTACCCTTTCACATACATCATACATTATGCTGCATATCATGATCTCAATACCCAGCTGCAATATATACTTTATTGAATTCTCCCAAGTATTGTCTCAAGTATACTTCCAATCACATTTGATTCCCCACTCTGACTATATCTGACTGTATGCTCCCAAGTAAGCTCTCAATATACTCCTAAGTACCCTACCAAGTTCACTCCAATGTACACCTCTGAGTTGAGTACAGTGTCAAGTACTCATCTGAGCATATTCTCAATAGCAGCCAACTATAGATTAGTTTCTGGAAGCCTTTAGGAGTATATTCGAAGAAGTAGAGTACAAACTTAGAAGTGTCAAATTTTGGAAAGATTTAGATACTAGAAGTAGATTCAGACTGGCATTCAGTGAAACGAAAATCAGTAAAAAGAGATACCAGAGTTACTTGAATCTCCGCTGAGTGATGCTGGAGTTATTAGAATTCCTAATAATTATTGGAGAGCACCATCAATGTGATTTTGATAAGGTTGGAAACAGATCAGTGTGCAGGTGAGAATTTTGGAATCCACAAAGACAGTTGCCCAACCTATGCAGATATTGTTAGGGGTTTTCCCTTAGCAGAGGTACTGGTACTTAGCGAACTTCAGAATATACATACAGGTCTATAATACTGGAGTACATAATGCTTATCTTTGGGAAGTGGCAAGTCGGCACATATATACCTTAGCAGGGGAGTACGAGCCTCATGCCAATTGGTTAGTGAGCTTTATCAAAAGCGGATTCATTGAAATTGCATTTACTACGGTAGTAGCGATTTGATGATGTGATGATCTTGGCCTTTGCCGAACTTTCGGGCCAAGGTGCCAGTTATATTCAACTACACCTACTGAACTAACTTATGAGGGACTAGATACATCAACAGCAATAGTGCGACTGACGTGTCTGACAGACGATAGCCAATATACGAATACATGGAACTTTGAGCCATTCCCCTTGTTGGGTTTGGAACCACTCGGGTACTTCGTGGTCAAAGAGAATAGTCTCCACCTAAGAATGGTGTGTCTGATTGATTGCGACTTGGGCGGAGGCCTGGAGCTTCCGACTCCCTGGCTGGGAGAGTACAAGTACAGCAAACGACTATCAGGTTATGATACTGGTGTGGTACGTCACGATCAAATGTCGACAGAGCAATGGTGGGCCGCCATGTATGCCTCTGATGTAGTTAAGCCAAATAGCCTTTACGGTGAAGGTTGTGTCTTAATTTAATTAACCAAACAGTACAAAGCAGTCCAAATAAGCATGTCAGGCAATGGAGTTGTTCCGACTATCTGAAATATACGAGTTGCGAGATATCTAAGTTGAAGTTACCATTTGATCAAATCTTATGGCTGAGGATGGCCCCATGGGGAGAGTAACTCTTTAAAACCAATCATGCAAGAACACGATAACATTTGGGAAGCGTGGTCCTCGATCATAGAACCTGGTTCATGTTAAGAATACTGCATGATATGACAGATGAGACCGTAGCTATGGTTCCGGAATGAACTTCAGTATCCCGAGAAATCCTATAAACCAACAGACATGCGAAAGCTTTGGAGATGATAACGCCAACCACATAAACGATACCTACCTGCGTAGAAGACACTGAAATATTATTGTCGTTATCAGTTCTCATTATTATTATTATTATCCTCAAAGTACTATATTATTATATATTAGAAGTGAACACAGTTCCCCCACCCCTTGGTCAATTACAAGTTTAATAACAAATATGACTTTATTATACGATCCCCATCGTTGTTACTCGATCATTTTGAGAATCATGATCAGTTATTCGTCGCTCAGTGTGTTTGTTTATTCACCAGTATAATAAAATTTACGGAGATAATAGTCTAGTACAGACAGTATCAAGTATTCCTGTCTGATTATATTAAAGACATAATGGTACCACCATTAACAGATCTTTTGAAAGATGAAATCATTGCGCCAGAATTAGAAATCCATAGTTTGAATATTAGTACGAAAGTTATGCAGGATACTCCTGACGAATCTACCCACATATATTCTGAGTGAGTAAATCGGCATCTGATCAGTTGGGTTAATATGAAACAGAGTAATATGAAACAATTAGACTTTTCAAATAAAGCGCTTAAAAAGCAATATCCCAGAAGGACGAAAAAAGCGATTCAACAGATTAGACAACATCTTTTGGAAAGAAGATAATCCAATAGCGACATTACTCATAAGAGGTAATATTGCCGATAGTTTATGATTACCAGTACTATCCAGGAAGATAGCAACTGCGGCCATGCATTGGAATATCCATACGGAGTATATATACCTAGGTGAAAGCACCCCCTTCACTGATATCCCAAACAAACCTTGAGGAATATCAGTTGTCCTATCAATCCATACTCAGATGCCATCAGGTGATACCTGAGACTGGCAAGATGTATTCTGATCAATATATTACGTTTCATGGTAAATAAAAACTATTGATTAATATTCACTATCATCTTCTAAATTGTACTATTCTAGCTGACATCTTCTGCAATATTGTCTTTGCTATATTACTACTTTTAGGAACCACAGAAAAAAACAACTGATCAAAAAATGAAAAGCAACAACATTAACATAATTACCCTACTACACGATTGCATAATATCTATTGAACATAATGCTGATGTCATCCACTAGACCACACATCTCATCAGCAGGGAAGAAAGCTGCAACACACAACATGTGCGTATTGTAAAGTAGCTGACTGTCACAGCTCAGGTTGGTGATTGACCGTATGTGATTACAGTGTGAGTGCGCACAGGTCTCCCAGGACAGAGTTGTTGTTATGGAAGGGCAGAGACATAGAAGGATGTGAGAATGAGGTGAGAATGTAGTATAATGATAGAAAGATTATTTAGGAGGACATGGAAGTGGTCTGAGGTGTTGCGATGTTAGCTGAGGTGGTGTGGTTGAGTTGATAACTGTTGTGTTGGTGGTGTGTAGAATCAGTGAGGATTTGGATAGTATATTGGAACATGAGGAATTATTCGAAGGGGGTAGATGAACTCTACATATATTGAGGTTGTTTGTGTTGGAGGATTTCCTTTTGGTCTATCTTTACTCAATCTATTGTATAGCAAAGCAACAGGCAACTTTGAAAAAGCATTGACTCTTCTCTTGTCATGTTTGCACGATACCCACTTCACATTCTTGGCCCGGTCTTAATCTTACTTCATTGTTCCCGATATTACATATGTGTGATGCTTCCCGATATACTGCAATGAGTCTTGATCCAATGTACCTGAAATAGTCTGTTCCTCTAGCTTTTGGCTGAGTGTAAGTATTTTTCTGAATCTTCCTCTGTTTCTTGTTTGGTTTATTTAGAACCCTACTGATCTTGGATCCCAATTTGCAATGATTGCAACGACATCTAGTTACAGCTCTATGGATGTGACAATCATTAGTACCCTTGGTGATCACCTTATTCGGATGCAAAAGTATGGCAATGACTGTACTTCCCAAATCACTTGGTTTGACGTTGTGGAAACCCCTGGTCATGTATTTGAACCCAAACTTCTGAATGCATTTACAAGGATTAAGACTGTTCTTGATGCTTACTTCGAAGAGTAATCTTTGGAGGCCCATTTTTGGGCCCATTTGACGGTTCCCTCCCCACACACTGTATACTGGAGCAACGCTACCAGAGAAGGTAGAGGTTTGGATATTAATGACCCAGTGTTTGGACAACAGGGGACTAGGTATTTATGATCATGTAGTTGGGTTCCCAGCAATCCAGAGGAACTCTGCAATTGTGAAGGTCACAACTGTACCACAACCCATTCGATAAAAGGATATGCAGCAGCAGCAGCAACAATGGTTAAGTCTCTGGGCATTCCACTAATTGAAGTAGTAACCCCGAGTGCGACACACTTTGACATCGACACATATGATTGGATGTGGCAGATAAGCTTGTACCGCCGAAATGTCTGTATCCAAATAGCAAGACCGTGTGGCTTTGGTGTCAAATGAGGATGATGAAATACTACACAATCTTCTGGATGTACAAGGAGATGGCGTCAGGTTGAAAGGGACCTAGGAGAAGCTGGCGGTATGCTAGGAAGTATTATTGAGGGTGTTGCTGTGGGCAAATAGCCTCTCCATACATATGGAAGTGAATGATATTGATGCTCGAGCTGACTTCTCGCTAGAACTAACTACTACTCGAACTTCCCACAGAGCTACTCCTTAACCTGACCAGAGTTGTCCAGCTACATCGCAATGTTGTGCAATCATCTTCGAGAATCCTCACAAAGAAACAACAGACTCTGATCGAAACATTTACATATCTCTTGCCTTTTTCCATGTCACTTTTCTCTTCGCCTTTGGCTGCCCACCTATCTCCTTTCAATACTGCCTCACCATCTCTTTTGCTTTTGCCATATTCTCATCTGCCTCCCAGGTGTTATCCTTCTTGGCCAAACAATCTCATTCCACTGCTTATTTGCAACTCATTCCATTGGAGTGTGGCTGCATATTTGGTATTCATTCGATGACCTAACTTGGGCACTCACAGCTTGTCCATACTGGGGGAGGCGGCAGCCGCCAAGCCTCCTCAGTTATCTCTGTGCAGTCAACTTTGAGCGTACTGATGTTATTAGTAACATATATGGTTATATTGTTTGGAAAGTCTAGTGTGACGGAGTTTCCAGGAAATCAGAGGATCTTTTCTGGGCTAATGCATTAGTGTACCAGTTTGCATCGCACGGAGTTGACATTGGTGTATGTGATTGGAAAATCCTTTGTAGCTACATATCACTTTGCACCAGGGGTGATGGTGGGCTCGATTGGTCATGTTGACTTATTTTCTTCAGCTGTCTGTTTATCCTTAGCATCATGCAGCTCATCCCTGGCAACTCCTAAAGTGCGCTGCAATTGTTCAACAAATTAGTGGCCATGTCAGGATTTCGCTGAGTCTTTGGCCTGTGGCTATGGGAGGTCTGTAATTAAGTCTAGTGGCAAAACTGGCTCATAACCAAGATCGAGTTCAAATGGCATCTTTCTTGTCGAGCAGTGTACTGAGGAATTGTAAGCACACTCCAGTAATCGAAGGTGGTCATGCCAATTGGATTGATCGTGGGATTTGATGCGATGCAAATGACATATGACCATCTTGTTTGAGTTCACAGAGCAACCATCCATTTCTGGATGGAACACCATAGACCTAAGCAGCTTTGGCTGCATAATTCTCGCAACATCTCTCCAGTAGTCTGCTGTGAAGTGTACATTGCAGTCTGATACAACCTCTTGAGATACCCCATGTAGACAGACAATGTCACTGATAAATATGCATGCAAAGGCTGGAGCATGGTCTTGGTTCCTGGTCGCTCACCAATGTGCTCTCCTTGCCATGGGGTCAACAGACATTATATTTCTATCGGGGCAATTTCCCAAATATGGGAGGTTGGTTATAATGTTGATACCCATTCTTTGCCAATGACCTTCATCTATAGCACGTGGTTGTAGATGGCCCATGGGTTTCCTGCGCTGGTTGGTAATTCGATGGCACAGGATGCAGTCTGCAACATATTGCTGAGCATTGCACAATACTGTCTTCCACAGGTACCGGTCTTTAATGCATAAGTACATTCCCTCACCACCAAAGCGACCCCCTGCTGGAGTGTCGCAGGCATTGTTCAGAATTTGTTGCTGGATTGTCTTGGGAATACCCAACCATCCTCTCTTCTCCACCGTTCCTTCATCTTCTTTCTCTTTTGCCCATACAGCTATCTCCACCCCTTCTTCTTCATCCTTTCCTTCTTCCTTTGGCTCTTTTGCCCTGATGGTAATCTGCACCCTGTCACGGTTTGGGTTGCGAGTGATGGGTTTAAGGGTACATAGGAATTAGTGTGACGGAAAGGCAGAGATGTTGAAAGACGCGGGAACGGCATCAGGGTGTTGGGGGAAGGTGGTGGTTTAATTTGTTATGATAAGAAAGTGGTCTGAGGTGTTGCGACGTTGGATGATGTGGCGTGGTTGTATTGATAAGAGTTGTGTTGATGGTGTGTATAATCATGGTTGGATATTCGGATGGTACATCGGAGCATGAGAAATGGTTCGAGGGTGGCAGACGAAGTGTATATAACGACAGGTTGTTTGGTGTTGGAGGATTTCCTTTTCTTCTCTCTTTCCTCGTTCTCTTGTATAGCAAAGCAAGTACCACTTTGACCTAGCCTTGATTCCTGCTCTGTCCTAATTCCCTCGATACGAACTTTGAAGCGATTTTTGCTGATTACCATTCCATATTATTGTTACCAATATCACCTACATCCGATCCCGCCCGTTACACACCCAGTCGTCTTTGTCCTTTTCGTTTGCCCATGCATTTTGGTTCACCTGTTTCCATTCCAAATCTCCATGTACCCACCGTAGGCCATTCTCTTCCAAATTGAAACGTTGTGCTGGTACCCATAATTTGGGTTTGTTGGTTGATGTAGTGGATGGCAGGGGGCAGGGAGATTGGTTGGCCAAGCAATGTGCAATGGACCCAAATAATTTATCATCAATTAAGCCTGCCTTGATGTCATCAATCGATTCTCTGCCAACATAAACTTGTGGTGCCATTATATTGGGTCCCACTCGTCGGAGATCTGGGCAGCAAGACAATGAGTCCGTTACTGGATTTTTGACTCCCAAGATGTGTTTGATCTCACAGTCAAAATGCTGGAAGACCTTCAGGATATCTATCTGACATACAGTGAGGTGTGGTTGTGTGAGGATCCAACCCAATGTTGCATGGTCTGTGTGTACCAAAAATGGCTACGCAGCTCTGTGTGGGTTGAATTTCCAGTATGATATCGGGTCTCAGATGTGCAATGGTTCTCTGCCATATGCAGGGTATGATTTCAGCGCATCATGGAATTTATTGCTGAAATAACCCAGTACCCCTGTGACTTATCTTGCACCTGGGAAAGCACTGTGCCCAATGCATATTGTGAAGGATTGATGTACAGGAAATATTTGGCTTTGGGGTCCAGAAGACCAAGGACTGGTGCATTATAGAGTATCTCTTTGGGGGTGTTGAAAGTATGCTGGCATTCACTGTCCGAGGTGAATGGAGTGAGCCTAACACTCCTCGGCTCTCGATATCACCGCCTGACTTCCCGTTGTACATTCTGAGGGGTGCCAATCGCATGCAAAGGCATTGCAATGGGAGTGTAGTATCGAATGAATTTTCTATAGTAACTTGTGAGGTCCAGGTAGCATCTGATGTTCTTACTGTTTTCAGATTGAGGGCAATCCATTACCATAGGGGTCTTATGTTCCTTGGTGTGGATGCTGTCCTTTTCAATGCCAAAGCAGCAAAAGACGACTTTCTGATAAGCCCAGGTGTATTTTACACATTTAGCCTGGAGACGATGTTCCATTAGCAAGGCTAGCATCTCTCGGACATGTAAAATGTGTTCCGCCAGAATCCGGCTGTGAATCATAATAGCACCAAGTTATAGAATGATGAATTTGCATTTCATGATGATGTTCATCATTTGCAAGAACTGGCTAGGTGCATTCACCAGCCCAAACAGCAAGACTTGCCATGATTACAAATCAAATCTTGTGGTGAAGACCGTCTGGTGCTTGTTGGCTGTTGCGATGTAAATATGATGGTAACCAGCCACCAAATCAAATTTTGTGAACCAGCGGAGGCTGTACATGGTGTTCAGTAAGTCCTCGATCTGTGGCAGAGGACAACAATCCTCAATGGTTATGGTGTTTACTGCACAATTCTATCTGCACACATGAGGCATACTGTCAGAGTGTGGCACAAACAATACTAGCAAGACAAAATTGCTTTGCAGTGGCTGAATCGAACTGCACCGAATCCACTCATCTACCTGCCTCTGAAGTTGCTCTTCTGGTTATGGAGAGGTGCTGAGTGGTGGGTGCAACAGTATTTTGTCATACAGATCCATTTGAATTTCGAAATTGTCCTGTCTTCCATACGGCAAAGTTAAGTATAATGGGTCACGGAAGAGGCTCTGGCACTCTGTCAGCATCCCATGAAACTTACCTGGCGCTTTTTCTGTCAGAGGTGTACCACCATTGGCACAGTGACACACTGTAATCAAGAACACCCATTTGAACCAGCGGACAGACACATGTTAAAGTTCTGTCTTGGATATGATGATTATGCTCATGAATTAGGGCTGCTCCAATATGTCATTATTGATGTCCAAGGGGCATAGCCCTGAGAAGAAGTGAACTTGGCCTTTCGCTTATTCCTCCCAGAAGTTGTCAGCTATCCAAATTTCACTGCTGTGATGGTGAATTTGCCAATGGCAGTTTATAGCATGCATCCATCTTTTGCTTAGTATCATATCAAAGCCTTCGACGTCATAGACCATAAATTCTGCCTCTCAGACATATGCCACACCATGTCATAGTTTCAATCTGACATATTGGCATTTCTCGATACTATCCTCGGTGGTAGTGTTAGCAATGGATCCAGACCGTCAGCTTCGGTCCAGGTCTCGGTCAAAGCCTAACTGTTGCCAAATATGGGGTCAGGGTTGTCAATACACCCAAACTGTCAATTCGGGTACGGTTCTATGGAAATCACCCAACCAGTCTCAATTGGGCGGGTTGTCAGTGGGTCTCCCAGCAGGTCCATCTGTACATTCATATACTGCTCTTGATTTTGCCGTTGAATAATTGTATCTCATCAAAATCGTGTATTCAACAGCAAATAATCTCTATTTGCATGTATTGCAGTGTGTGAAATCGATAATTTTGGAATCTGTGTTTTTCCTGTAATATGGCGTAGTTTTGCCTATAAAAGCGGTCAATAGTTTTGTTATGAACTCATATATCCGCGTGATACCATGATTACTCAGTATGCAACACGAAACATTGTTGATGCTCTGTTGAAATTCAGTGTCATGATGGGGTAATGTATATCTCATGCACTGTCTCGGTTGACAAGGCTGCCATTACTGCGTATATTAATCATTGCCATAAAGCGACACTCAGATTGGCCAAGATGCACGACGAAAAATAGTTGATGCTCCATGGATGGTAATTTTCAGGATGGGGCAGGGAGCGTGTCCCTATCATTCTTGCCCCTGAAGGCGGCCAATACTTCATTTATGGATGTTTACAACCAATCGCCAGTTAGATTACCCAAGATGTAATACCAAAATTCGTTGACGCTCTGTTGACACTCATTTTAATGTATTGTCCATCCACTCTCTGCTGCCATCAATAATTGGATTCATAATTATTTGACCTTATTGGTTACCTCTCTGCCAGATCGAGACATGGCCCTTTGGCAGAGCTGAGCCCTGCACTATTCCTGCACTGGTCGCTCTCATTCTATTAAAATTTCTACCTCTTGCCAAATGTTTCATTTTGCCCACTATAGGTCTGTTTATTTACCAATATTCACATGCGACTGCTCAATATTCTTGCATAATATTTCTCTAGCTGAAATCCTCGGTCAAATACCACAGAGAAGATGGTGAAAATACATTGTCGCATTCTGTCCCACATTGTTCTGTTCCCGTTATTCCTCCTCATTTCCTTTGTATTGACCATCATCAACACCCTTTTAGCCTTGATATTTCACTTCCATGTTGGCTGAATCAATCTGGGTATGTTTTGTGCAGCACTCCCATGCTGCGGCTCTTGGGTTCCCTGATCCTTGATGCTATTGTCTAGCTCTACGTGGGATTCATTGTCTGCCTCCCAGTCATGTTCACTGCAATTTGGATAATCGAAGTCCCCATTCCAGTCAAGCCAATTTTCGGCGTCCGAATTGCTTGCAGGTGCACTGTATTCCAGACCTTCCACTGGATAGCGGTCGATTCTTTTGATTCAGCACACATTCAATACTTGAGTGTGTCCTCCAGGCAGGACGTTGGCAGACAAAGCTGGTGGCACAGGTGATCTTTCCGACAATCGAAATGCAGCCGCACCAACATGTTGAAAGTTTGACCAGGATGCCGTGACGATCTCTTTGGTATCTGAAATGTCACCTACAGCTGTCATATGCTTGAATTTAGCATGAGATTCCGTCGGTGTAGCACCAAGGTTTTGGCTGCCCTGCCACATCTCCAAAAAGTTGTTGACGTTGGCCAGTCTGTGCAATAATCTTTCCTTATCCTCTCTCTTCGTTTTCAACTTGTTTTCAGTATTCGTCACATCTAATGCTGGGTCATCGCCTGACAATATCCTGCTATTGGCCCAAGCAAACTGCCTTACCAAGACCTTTTCGCAAAGGGTCTCGCCTGCGGTTTTTGACTGCCTCCAGCCGATAACATTTCGCCGAAGGGAATAACTGGCCTCCATTCCGACAACATGTGGTGTGATAGAGAATTCATCGTGTGCCACATTGGAGAGATTGGCGTACTTTGAGTGTGTTTCCACTTGTTGACGCCACCAGTTGGTGATATCCGGTAACCAATATGTACTGGGAATCTGAACATGGTCAGAGTGGTAATCATCAAGATTTGGATTAATTTGCGCCCAGTTCTGTGGTAATCCAGGCATTGAATTCAAATAGAGCCATGTGGCTGACAATGAACGTGCTATGTGATTGCTTTGTCCAGGCATTGTTTTGGCCACATCTTTAGGTATTAAGTATTCCTCAGCATTGGCGCACAGAGTATATGAAACACACGACGATAGACCAGAGCTAGACGCCATTGCAGAGGAGAATTGATCGTTGCTTGGTAAGCTGTCAGGTGTAATGATGGGCAACCGTCTATGTTTCGCACAGTATAGATTCTCCACATACTTCAGAAATGCCTCCCAGTATTGGGTAGTACCGGAAGTCTCATCCTCAGGAATAATAGCCACACCCATATCTGACTTCCTAAATGATCGCAACTTCCGGAAAGGATCAATGATATCTGCTGAAATGAGAAGCATACCCACCATTGGAGTGACTTCAGGATGATATTCGGACAGCTTCTGTCACGCCCACTTTACAGTGAAATATAAGTCTTCCTTCCATTGAGTCTTGTTTTTAGGTAATGCTCACATAACGCCATCCATATGATCAAACATGTCATTGGACATAGTTATAACACGGTGCAGACTAACCGTATGCCTTTTCAACATCCACAGGGTCCAGTACCGGAATGGCCTGAAAACTTCCATCACCTACGTGATGATGGTCCATTCATGCTGAGTCGTGAAGAGTGTGCGGTAATCGTTGTATTTTAAATGCTTGAGCCACTTCCAGGTGAATTGTTGTAATCAGTAGGCCTACTCAAGCAACTCCAGCGTTGAATTCCGCCATGTCTTCATATCCATTATAGGTTGTACAGTTCTTCGTACTTTGGCTCTTTGACAGTGATTGAACTCATTTTGACAACTGGGCATCAGCGTAATCAATACAGCACGCATTCGCTGCTGTATGAACCTCAGTTTCAGGACTTTCAAAATATCTTGAAATAAGTACTGTCTCAATTATCTTTGCTAAACCTGGTCTGATGGCTGACACCTTGTTGATTCTAGCACTGCCCTCTTTACAAAGTCTTTGACTCTTTCCTATGTCTATGGCTTCATTCTCTTCAAATTGCTGATCACGCTCATGGGCTTCCCAAGACTTGGTATGGCCTTTTACACGCAGACTGCTCATGAATGCACCTAAAGCAAGCAGTATGACGTGCGCCATGCATCATATGTGGTTTCTCAATGCAGGACACTCGATTGCGGAGGCCAGAAGGGTTGATTGTAGTTTGCGAGTCTTCGAGTACTTTGCGTAAGCGTTGTCAGTTGTAATTCCAGATAAACAGCCGTCAGTTAGCTCAAAACGATCCAGAACTTCTTTCAAATGTACAGCTAGCCATGCTCCAGTATGTTGACCCTTGACCTATCATCCTTGATTAGCTTTCGAAATATGAAAAGAACAGGCTATGAACCTCATTGATTGCGAGTTGTACATCTCGCAATACCCGATTTCGATCCATATGGTAAGCAATGACCGATGTTCTGGTTAATTTGTTCGTTGATTTCCACCCATCTAGAGCGAAACTACAATTATTCCTTGACTGCAATTGCTTCGTAATGGCATCCAATGTCAGGGTGAATTCCCTCCGGCAAATGTCACTCAGCGTGCTGGCAGATGGCAGCACCAACTCGCTTCTTCATTCATTATACCACCGTCATAGATCGCGGTTTGATACAGCATTCCATTGAATGTGAGCTGAAAGAAACCCTAACATGAGGTAGCGATTCCAGGTGTCATGGTGAAATCCGGCAGTTTGACAGTCCTTCGCTGGCAGTTTGGAGCGTTCTGTCTGTTAATCCAGTTAATATAGATAAAACCTTAATGTGAAATATGAATTTGCTTTCCAAACTTACTATTGTAATTCCTCGACTTCCTAGCCTCTTTAGTATCGGCAAATCGGTTTCATCGACAATTGAACTAGTCGATTCGGTAGCATCTGACTCTGTTAATTCGTTTAACTTTGTGATTTGCGATTTTGCCACCAAGTGATCCCCAATTGAGCTGGTCCCATGTTCGGATGGATGGTGAAGACCTTGATTACAGACAATACATATGATGCCTGGGCTGCCATTCTCCTTCATTCCGCAGCGTAAATAGAATCACCCCCACGGCGCATGCCTAGAATTCTTCTGAGTAACACGATGCTTCGAGCCTACATTCATTGAAGGCCAGTAACCATCAAATCTGATTTGCAAAGGAAGGTCGCTCAAATCGCTGATAAAGAGACGTTCATTTTTGGATAATATCATACCGTCTAGCAACGAGGTATCGAAAGATTTTGAATGCAACACCGCGGTAGGAATTAGTAAGCTGTGTAATTCAATTTGTGAGACTATCAAATGTCACGTTATAGTAAAGTAGGTAGCTGGTTTATACATATTCACTCCAGAGCTACAAGCAAGAAAAAAGTCTGACCTGTGAGACATTGCATGCATATTTGTGAAGAGGAATACCAAGACATCTTGAAAGGACTGACCATTAGTAACATAATTTATGAACAACACAGTGTAGTTCGTTGCTGTGTAGCTTATTGAGCCCCCCTAGGAATCATTGGCACTACGTTGGCGCTCATTTATAGCAGGCGGTAGCAGTACTGTCACAAGCATTCTGGCCCATAAAGGCGGCCCATTGTTCAATTATGGGTCAACGCTGTTTTAGAGCCATTTATTCATCCAAGATGCACGACGAGAAATCATTGATGCTTTGTTGACGTTCAATTTCGGGGGTAGTAGTGATATCGTCACTAGCATTTTTGCCCATAAAGCCGGCCTATACTACGATTATGGGTTAACATTATTGCATAGTCATTTGATTATCCATGATGCAAGACCAAAAATCATTCACCCTCTGTTGACAATCATTGTTAGGAGGTAGTAGCGATATCGTCACTAGCATTTTTGCCCATAAAAGCGGCCGGTAGCATGAGTATGGGTTATCACCATTGCATAGCCTTTAGGTTATCCAAGAGACAAGACCAAAAATAGTTAACGCTCCATTGACACTAATTTTTTACCCATTGTAGCGATATCGTTACTAGCATTTTTGCGCATAAGGGCAGGCAATTCAGTTATTATTGGTTAATGTTATTGCACAGCCCAGTGAATAGCCAAGATGCAACACCAAACATCATTGAAAATCCGTTGACCTTCACTTCTAGGATTGGGCAACCAGCATGTCTCGTTCCTTTGTATCCATAAAGACGGCCAATAATTCCTCCTTGGAAGGAGCTGACTATGCAGACCTTTAATTGCCGAAGGGGTAAGACTAGAAATCGTTAACCCTCCGTTGACGCTCACCTTACAGACATACTAATCGTCATTGGATGCTCAATGATTGTACGCAAAATGCATACAGCCATTATTGACAGCCATTACATCTTCTCTATGTATAATTATTTGCTTCCAAAAGCTTCGAAGCATCTCAGCTTCTGAGCCACCACTATACACATCATCTGAGCAATGAATGACGTAGGCCAATTACATTTCAGGGCTTTCGCCCGGTAGTTTATGGCATACAGATCCACCAACTAGTTTCTGACATATATGGCTCTACGTCCTCACCTTTCCGTATCGAGCTCCTTCTCCTCGATTCCCACCATGTACTATAAGCAATTTTCAAAATGTCTACCATGTGCGGGAGGTCTGAGGGGAGAGTTGTGCAATTGGATGGATGGAGTAATGCAGCATGACTGCGGTCATTCATCCGGTCTCATGGTGCGCATTGACCGCTCATTTTATGACATGTATGACATGACTGACTTAAATTGTGATAGCAAATTTCGTCTCTAATTTAGGTTTTGCTTTCTCGCTTAACTGTAACAGGCAGGACAATATCCAATCTGTTGGTTGTCTACCAATTTGATTTGGAGTTTAGAACTTTCGCATGGCCTGTATGACCCTTGCAAATGCACTGAAAATCGATCATGTTTCACAATGTGGTCACTGAAATCCGGAATATGCTGACAAGTAGCGAAATAGGTACACACATTGCGTTTCACCGAGATATGTCATCAAATCTAACTATTTGCTTATCTATTGCTCCCGCGATGTGGGAGCCTTCACCATTTCTTTGTCCGAACCCGATGTGTGTATGGCAATAATCTAGGGATGCTATATGCACCGGTAGTAGCCTACGGATTCAACAAGCTTTGGATTCTTCTTCGGTGACAAATCCGGTGCGGCGTGGGATCAGAGAGATACAATGCATTGGTATGACTGTAGTTTCTCGAAACCCAGCCTCATTTGACAACTTCCTGGTCGAGAAGTCCCTTGAAGCATTTGCAATTGTCTGGGGATGATATGAAGAGTCTGTGTAAGCTCTCAAAATGTTGACAGTGATGGTGTCGCTGCAGTCGTGTCTGTTTGGGGATTGACAACAGCCGGAACCTTCAATTCGGCCATCTGGTATCTCATACCTCTCCCATGGATGTGGTCGGCCGTGTCCCCCCATCTCAGCAGCGTCAATTCGTCAAGCCTATCTGCTTATACCAAATTCTCTGCATGCGTTGCTTTACGCTTTTGCAGATTGTGCCTCGCACCCAGCCGGGTTCATCGTCTTTGTTCTGGTTGCCCAGCTCTGTATCGTCTTCATCCTCTGGCTTCTCTGCCTCATCCTCCTTGTTGTCAGAACTTGCGAGATTGCTCAGACCATCTCCGATAGCATAGAACATCTCATTGCATGATGTGTCAGGCTTTCTGGTTGTCGATCCCGTCTTTTCAGCATTTCTCATATCTTCCTGCTATTGCATAATTGCTGTCTCTGCGTCTTGAACTCGCTTCCTTACCACAGTGGTCTTTCTATCCACATAATCCCGCATCCATGTCTCTTTCTGTTCGTTGCTCAACAAGTGTGTTTCTTGTCTTTTCTCCGTAGCCAGCTTCTCTTTGGACTGTAAGCTGCAATATGCTATCAAAGCTCGGGCCCTTTCTACTTCGAGGTCGTTCTGGCCTTCATTCGCTCGATGACGTCATCGTGTGGATAGCTTGGTTGTTCTGCCGTATCTGCCTGCCGGAAGTGGCGAAAGGTACTTGTCTGGAGCAATGACCATTGTATCTTGAGTTGACTTTGTTGTTGGGGGAGATGTTGGAGGTTGCAAGATATAGACCAGATGGAGGCAAGTTGTGTCTTTATGTCAAGGTTGGTACGTTTGATCAACTTGAACAAAGCAAAATCTGCGTTTTGACTGTCACTTCATTGGGAATAGTAATGCTAACCTTGTACCAGGACTTGACGGTTAGCGTCAGTATCATGTAAGATCCCGGGGATGTGTTGAGGCAAACATCACCAGTCGTCCTTCCTGTGGACGAATGTCCTTTTTATATCTCAAACATGAAATTTCAGCGGTGGTTCACCACATTTTATCACTGTAAATGAACTAACAACATCAGACAGACTTACTGCAGATTGCGGGATGGATAGAAACCCCTGTGAGCTGTAGCTATACACTGTAGGATTCCTCTTAAGTAGAACGCGCAAGTTGGCTGCCACTCATTCCGTTTGGACTTGAAGCTAACTATATATTCCTCAAGACTTCCCACTTCTTTTCTTTATCATGTTCCTCACAGTTTCCACAACAGCATGATATGGCTCAACAATCACCTCAGCCAGCTGCGAGCAGATCCGAATTGAGCTGAACAACAGGTGCTGTATCCAACGCGCCACCTGCTGAGATGCTGCAGCAGCGCAGACACAGTTTAGTCCACCATGACGCTACCATTGCAGCCACTGAACATATCACCCAGCACGCACAGTTGAAAATCGTCCGTGTTTCCGGCAGCAACAAGATCAGGAAGCAGCATGTGATTGGATGTGAGTATATCCATACCATGGTAACCGGCCAGTAACTACCAATGTAATGTTAGGCTGGTGTATGTTGAGAGCTACGTGACCAATTTATTGCTGCCCATAATGGGAAACCTCCTGGGTCAACGAAGCGATTTGTCAGCATGAACTGTGAAATTGAACATGGTGATGTGTTCTGTCCTGGTAATTTCATGGACCAATTTCATGATAAGGGACCCCGGGAGTGGACGAAACAGGCTTTAATGACCTAAGCAGAGGCTACTGAGTCGTATATGGTTGAGGTAATAGCCAAATCTCACCTTTACAAGCAGCAACTAATTTCTTGTAGGTTTTCAACATTTCTGTGACGATGGCAAGGCAAGGAGGTCAGGTACACCGAGAACAGTCCGACATGCACAGTGAGTTGAATATGGCCTAAATGGCCGAAGGAGGGTTCTTGTGCGCTGCAATAGGTGAAACGCAACACCTGATCCAGAGACCTCGCTGCAAAGTCCAAGAAGAGATGAAGTGGGGAGTTGGGTTTCCTGGGCATACAGAGGGCAAGGCCGCGATGGAAAGACACCCAGCAATGGTTCGTGAAAATCAGAGTCATGGCTGCCTTCCTTGTCAAAATGTAACAGCAAAGTATCTGCAGACACGCTGACGGCGCAGAGGAATGGGTTCACCTCCTCCAGAACTGGCGACACCAACGCCCAGAATACCACCTGTGCCAGCGGGTCACAATGAAGGAGCTCAGAGTTCCAAAATCAAAGGTGTACCACCTGGATATGTGTATATACATACTCCTCTTCCCAACCATCATGTTTTCAATCTTGATGCATATGCCAAGGAACCCATGCGCGACAAAGATTTTCTTCCAGATTTGCTGTCTCACAATGGGATATCCACCAGTTAGTACACTATGTGCAGCGTGGTGATTCTGCTGACATCCATTTTGCAGACAAGAGCAGCCTATTGAGCGAACCTGACAGTGATGACAAACATTGACCGAAGGGTCCGGGATTTTTGAGTATTATTATTATCTACAATTAGCGGACACTTTAAAGTATATTTTAAAGGATATATTTATATGCGTATTTAAAGAACCATGTAGTGATAAAGGAAAAAGTACATGAAGACGATGGAATGGCTGTTTGGCCTGTAAACGCAGCCAATGCAATGAGTAGGTATTACAACGACCAAATCACTGTTTAATTGCCTGACCTACAAATAAAAAATCGTTGATGCTCCATTGACACTCATTTTCAGAAGATAGTAGTGATGTTGTAGCTAGCATTTTTGCCCATTAAGGCGGCCAATATGGTCATTACACATTCCAATAACAAAGTTTCTGATGAATTACCTGACTTACAATCCCAGAAATCATTAACGCTCTATTGACGCTCACTTTCAGAACTGGGCTGAGAGTGTGTCGCTTTCTCTTTTGCCTACAAAGGCGGCCTATACCTCCTCTATGAATGTCTGCAACCAATTGCCACTCAGATTACCCAAGATGCAAGACCAAAAATTGTTGACACTCTATTGACTATCAGTGTCAGGATGGGGCAGGGAGCGTATCTCTCTTGCTTTGGATAATCGAGGTAGTGAATACATCAAAAAAGGACAATGATGTACCAATGTTAATATTTTGCGATTAGCAGCAGGATATCTGAATGCCACGATAAATAGAAAACCCAAAAACTTGAACCGGAAATTGCAACCAGCAGGTCTAGCCAAACACTGCACAAACCGCGGGTTATGAGGTACAGTTCTGGGTCTGCCCTGCTAAGAAGCAGCGGGGTTGATTTTTCAACTGGTCTGGAATGAACCCGACTCTTTGTGCGGTCCGAACCCGGACCAACGGCAGGTTACCTGGACCCGTTGCTAACACAACTTAGTGTTGACATTGGCTGTCTCCAGAATCATCCATCCCCCAGTCTTTGTACGCAGGATGGCCTCTTGATGTATGAGTCCATCAAGGAGCTTCCAACTCATATAGTTTTCCGATGCACCATTATCCTTCAGTTCACCTGCCTTTTTGCTGCTTCACCAACATCCTTCAGTCTGGTATCGCATTGTTCCTTTACATCTCTGTAGGTTAACTGCTGAACCTTCTAGTTTACTAACCTCCAACTGGTGGTAATGGGTGAGAAGCTTGAATTGACTATCTGGCAGCAATTTTCCACCCAGTTTTGACAATACTGTACAAGATGGTGTTTCGATAGGAGGTACAGATGCAGTTTCTGACCTCCTTTGCCTTTTCCTGCCTCAGATTCCAAGTCTTGGAGACTCTCCAACTTGCTCCCCACCTCACTGTGCGTCACCTGCTTAGCCTGTTTCACCTTGGCATGCCATCCACTCTCCTTTCGACTGGTCAGGGCATTTCCCTTGTTCTCGTTATTCAGTGGGTCTCCAGATTGGACTTCTGGAGCATGTTTGCCGACCAAAGCTTGTTTGAGTAGCTTCTTCATCAAGTTCCAGTTTTGGCAATTGTGAGTGATATGACCAACCTGGCCACAGTTATGGCAGCTTATACAATCAGCTTTGTCCATGCCAGCGGTACCTGGTGTACTACCTTTCATGAAGTCCATTGTCGAAACTGAAACTTTCGTAGTTGTGGTGCTGTTTGCACTGGAGCCACATCCAGGTTGAGACTTGTTGAGAGACATGTCCAATGCGGTTTGGTGCTCCATGTGCTGCTCCAGGGTAGGAGTCCTATCACATATGCCAATATAACACACCAAGTCTTCATGAACTCCCTGGTTGCTATGTTTGATCTTATACCCATAAGTGTCGGCTAACATTGTGCTTGGCATTGGCTGGTGTGGGTCCAACTTCAAATTGAGGTGATGGAAATACTTTTTAATATCTGTAATGTATTGGCACTTCTGTAGGCCCAGTTCCTCTCAGTCACATTTGACCTGGTCCAAGGCATTGGAGGGAGTATACATAGTTTTCAACTATGCGTAAAAGGTGGACCATTCAAAGGGCATACCCGTTGGGAAACGGGGTATTGCCCTGACTGCTGCATTTCGTGCCAGAGTTCCATGCACTTGGTTACTCATAAGTTGTTGAATGACATCTTTAAATTCATCTAACTGAAATTCAAGGCTACCTTTCTCCGAGTAGATATTTTTGAATTTGCGCTGCAGCATGTCATCCTCCAGCTGTGGCTGTGGGATATCCCTCTGCTCTGTTGCCTCCAGCTCCAGCTTGCACTTGTTGAGCCATCTTTCCAACTTAGTGCAGTGAGATTTCTCCATCTGAAGCTTTTCCTTCAACTCCCCAATTTCTTAATGAGCAGCCACTAATGTCATGCTCAGGCCATCTTGGATGGACCCAGCAGGCTTGAAGTATTTTACTTCAGCGGCCAAGCTTTCATTGAGGTCACAAATGTTGGCGAATATCTCGGTGTGTTCAACACTCTCTGAGAGGTTAGCATCGATGATCTCTTGTCGGATGTCCTCCATAGCCCTGTTCGAGTGGATTGCATATTGTGACAAATCCCCTGGGCCATGGTCCATAACATTTATTCTGTGTGTAACGTATTGTCTTGTGTGAAGTGCTGCAGGTTGGAAGCCAACAGTGGCTGAAGTCATGAACCTGCTGCTAAACCTAATGGACTCGGCCATGTTAATTGAATGGGTAAAACTAAAATCTTACGCAGCATGATTGTCATGTTCATCACGGGTGTTGTGCATGTTGAGCATATGGTGATTCGCAGAATTGGCCCAAAGTCAGACAACTAATGAAATGAGTCTGAGCCGCCAGCAGTCCACTAGTTCAAAGAAAAACGAAGTAAATCGGCCATCGTACGTTGTGTTTCCACAGTGTCTGATGCTTGTGAGGCCATGTGAAGTCAAGTGTAGCTGCCAATGTCAGTAAATTGTGTCGCTGTAGGTATGGAAGTGAATGTTATGGATGCTCAAGCAGACCTCTCACTAGAACTAACTACCATGCGAGCATCCCCCAGGACCGCACGCATGTAGCAGAGCTGCACCTCAATCTGACAATAGCCATCCACCTACATGGGCGGTACCCAGAACCTGCGGAATTGATACAGAGGGTATGTGATCACCCAGCTCACATCATCGCACTGTGCAAACATGAGAGAGACATGAAGGCCCAGCACTTCTTACCACTGATGTGTTTAACGCCGGGATTGATTGGAGGATACAGATGCTTGAAAATGAACTCGTGGAAGCCCAGAGGAAGCCAGCTGGCACTTGAACATCAGAAGCACTTCAGGCTGAACTGGATGCCACAACCTAGGACCCACGAACATTTTGAAATGAAGTCTGCAGTCTCAGGACACAGTTGCCCAATGCCCTGAATCTGGCAGTCAGAGCTGCTCCGGCTGCTCCCCAAGGGGCCGAGGACAAAGAACAGATATTGCCTAATTCCCAGGGCATATCATGGTCAGACCTGATTCAGTCCAGCAGCGGGATTGAACAACTTTGGATGGTCATTGGACCCAGGCACGGCAGCTTTCCCAATGACCAGTTGACAGTGTGGTATGCATTGAAAGTGTTGTTGCAAGAACAGAAGGCCAGCCGGTGGAGATCCATTCAGTGTCACACTCTGTTATCAACTGATGAGTATAAACTAGTATCGATGCAACATTGTGATTTACAATAAATTGGAGTCAGCTTGAGAATATTGCAGATAGCAGTGACCTTCAGTGGAATGAAGGGCTTCTTATATCCCTTTATGTTGTCGCGAAATGTAGTGTTCACTACATTTTGGATTCATGAAACCTGACCGATATAATGAAACCTCAATCACACCCACATAGCATTGCATAGTTTTATGCTTCAATTCATATTCTAGGATATTGAACAAATGCCCAACTTTGTACAGTTCCATGACTTCGATGGTCACAGACGGGATAAGATATGATATCACTAGAAACTGAACATGAACTATATCCTCTGTCAAGGTTAGTCCAACTGGGGATAGTACATATGAATTGTCTGGGTACGACCAGCAACCTCATTCAATGGGCGGACTGTGAGTCGAATAGCAACAGTGATTTCTTGCTATTGGGATCCTTGTCTAAACATCAGTCTCATTGTAAGGATCTACACTCCAGTAAAGGATTATTCCTGAAGCAAACATCCTACCTGCCTATCAGTTCTCAATGATCCCTGCGTAGGTAAACTGCTGGCTAGACAACTCACCCATTCTTACTATTAAAACAGTCTATCTTTATTAGCAGCTACTAAGTGGCTCCAGCATAGGTACAACTCACAGTGCCGCGATGACATAGTATTATATATCCTGGACTATAAAGAAAACTGATTGTATGGTGACCTAATTTTACCCCTCCCCAGCATTAGGCAGGGTTTGATATGGCTGTAGATGTAATACGCTATTTTGAGTTAGCTTGCCTTTACACCAACATCCCGGAGGTTCCAATTTACCCCCTGCAGCATAATCGATATTCATCTGAATATGTGTATTCTGACCAATTCTCGGATATAGTCAACACTCGCCTGAAACATATTAAACGCTTCATTTACAAAAAGCAATCATTCAATGAGAACCAACTTGAGGGGCACTAATAACAATATCAGCCACCATTGATATATGAAGGGGAATTATCTTATGCCATTTAATGATCTGCAGGATGGGATCAACCCGATCAATCATGGTTCAATTTCTGTAGATCTACCTATCTGGCCTTCAATGAGCTAGTCAACTAATGATCCTCACTTAGACGAAATACCTGGTATACCACCATCTGAAGTAATTCCTGACAAAGAAACTGTAGACACTCAGAATCCCGATCTGTCATATACCTCCGATACAATGAAGACAGAGGGTCATAGGGAGATAGTTGGAGTGGAAATTGTGGGGTCGATATCATATGACACAACAACTGGATTGTACAACAACCAGCGCAAGTACTTAGAACAATGGAATCCATGGTATTCATATTGGTCCATATACAACCTAAACCAGGCTCAATTATTTCCCAAGCAAAGGAACATGTGGATTGATCATGGTCTGAGTCCTGGAATGGATAACTTCGAATTAGAATGATTCCAATTAGCAGATGCCCTGCAAAAGCTCCTCTCTGAAGTCGATATTGGCTTTGGCAATTATTGTTGGGTTGAAGCTTATTTGTTTATCCTCAGAAAATTATACAACTTGGATATTTCCACATGTCTACACGTCCTTCTGTCACATTACCTATTTCAGGTTCACCTCGATTTTCAACTCATATACCTTGCAGACTTGAAAAGATACCACATTGATGGCAATATAAACATGGGTGGTTGGTGATGGGATACACAGGATCAACTTTGTGCCGGAGTGATGATAGTGCCAGTGATTAAAGTATCCAACAATACTCACTTGAACAATTGTTCTCGTGATCAGCGCATCTGGCGACTCTATCTCGTAATTCGTAATATCCGAACCAATACTAACCCCACACCTTGATCGTGGGCCTTGAGTCATGTTAGGCAGATTCTATATCCTGCACCGGCTGCTAACAATGCTGATGAGGCATAGCACAACACAGATGGAACTGTGTGGGTGCACTTAGGAATATTGACATTACTGCTTGTAGCTTGAGATGGGATTGTAATAATGAATTCCAGAGACAATGTCACCCTCAATTGGCTGAAGGGGTCGGGGATTGTCTTGAACAAGTGATGGTTGCTCAAGTCTTGCATTGCTCATGCCTGCTGTCAGAAATTCGTAAGGCTGTGTCAATCTAGCATTACACTTGTCAACCTCCCGAAAACTCGAGATTTCAGCATGCTTACTTGGAGCTTCCGAAGAAATCCAGTACTGATATTCTGCACATTCAAGGTGCTCTCCCAATAAGCAACCACTTCTGGCAATACCCTCTCTGCAACGTCTACTAGCCTTGGGTGCCTGACGAATTGCATCAGCTGCTTCTGGGTTTAGCTAAGAGCTTATTGCACTGGATGGGCTGAGCAAATACCTAAAAGCTAGAAATGTCGAGGATCAATTTGACAGTCAATTCACATTGGCACACCCAATCTGCCGGTCATCGGTGCATCTTTGAACGTTTTGATTGATTGAAATGTGGCTCTGGGCGGGAAACAGAGATCCAGAGCATGATTAGAACACTGGCTGTAAATTGCGCTCTAATTGTTGTCTACTCCAATGATGATGGGAAAACTACTGTGGAATCAGCCACTGATAGAAGTGTAAATCGCACACTGAATGCATTATTTGAATACTCCCCACTTGTCAACCAACACATTTACTCCAAACTATTCTTCAAAGTAGTAGCGAATACAGTCAAGAAATTTGTTGAGAACACAGTGCTTTTCGAGAACAGAACATGTCAAACTCTGCCAATACCAATGTGGATGAACTGTTGGCAAGAGAATGCCATCTGTTATAAGAACAAAAGATTCATAATATCCAAGCTGCAATGAATGTTCAGATGAACAGGGCTGAAAAGGTAACTACTACAAAACAAAGGCAATTTCAAGTGTGCTTGACTAGAGCCTGACAAGCGGCAATCCACTATTCAGATGCTCATTGATAGACAGCAAAAGAGCAATCGGAGTGTGAATTCCATCAAGTGACACCTATTTAATGCATGCTGTTCCATCACTTATTCCAATATCATGACCAACAACATTTGGTAACAGTTGGGACCACGGAAACCAGTCCCAGAAGCATATTCACCAATATCCTTGCCCAAATGATGACTGCTGCAAACATTGTGGTGTACAGGGAGGCAAATATAACCCCCAACCAGTGTGTGGAATTTCATGTCTCTCTAGCTAATACTGAGACTGCAGCCACTACCTGGAGTATAGCTGATATGGACCATGTTGTGAATCAGCTTGAGAGTGGGCATTATGGTATCCCTTTGAATTAGCAGATGCAGTTCAACAAAGAATTCTGCATCTGCTTCATCACGTTTGCACTTTAGGCTGCAAAAATGCCAGTCATAGGCTTCCAGGAATGAGCGAACCATGCATAATTCATTTTCCATACCGAAAGGTGCATCAGCAACATGTAAACTGGTCCGCAAGCCACACGCTAACATCAATGACACTCTGGTCATTCTCACCAGTACTCGTGAGTAATTCCAGATTCTCCCAGGCCCCACAAGAGCTTAGCATGGTGCTTTCAGACTCTACAACAGTATTTTCAGGCGCTCCTGAAATTATCTGCAGTTATGGAGCTGAATTCTGGATGTTACAATAGATGACTTATTGGATAATCAGATTTTTGAGCAGCTTAGACCTTCAAGCAGGTTTGCAGGAGACTTTGAGAGCAGCTGAGAATGCTGCACAGCTCCCCAGGAGACTTGCTGCGGTATGTTCAATGCTGTGGTTTAGAGGGTTCTATACCCACAAGGCATTTCATCTATCATATTCGTCTGTATTACAGTTATGACATTGAGTACATGACATTATGACATGTAGTATCAATCGAAGTCTCTCTATATATATACATATGGTCTATTTAGCTGCTGATGGTGCATAACCATGAACGGAAGAGTACCTGGAGATGCCGATTGAGTCATCTTAGGGATGCACATAGAGGCAGTGGTTTTGTTAAGTTTGATACGTACTTGGAGGCCTTGATCATGTGAGTTTTGGGATGAAGTTGGAGGCTGAGATTGAGTGAACTCAGAGATGCACTTGGAGGCTGTAATCAAGCAAGTATGGAGATCAACTGGGAGACAATGATTGTGCAAACGTGGAGGCAGCGATAGAACGAGTTTGGAGATATACTTCGAGGCCCAGATCAAGTGAATTCAGAAAGTCACAAGGAGGCCATGTGGGAGGGACTTAGGCGGTGAACCTGGAGGCTATGTCCGCTCGAGATTGGAGCAGTACATGGAGATGGTTGATCTGGCAGGTATAGACTGGAAGGGAGGTGCAATGGGAGCTGAGATTCAATTGATTGGTTAACTCATACTCATGGGAATATACAGAGTTGAGTACAACAAAGTCCACCAAGAGATGTGAGATGTGAGATGGGAGACTGAGAGGAGAGGGAGTCAATCATTGTTGCAATGATGCAGTACTTGATCTATGCAGTACTTGGTGTATGTGGTACTCAGTGTCTGCAGTACTCAGTGTATGCAGTACTCAGTGTATGCAGTACTCGCTATATGTAGTAATCTGTGTCTGCTGTACCCAGTATATGGTGTAATTGCTGTTGACACATAATCATGGCATGAAGAGATAGAGATGGATGACTTGACTTCATGTTCTTAGATTATGGTAGAGTTAAGAAAGAGAAAGAGAGAGATGAGAGGAGATGTGGGAAATCATCATGAGAAACTGGGACTTAAAGGTAATTCATGTGTGAGTCAATTGATCATTCCACATATTGCACGAACACCTTCCAATCCGGCAGGTACATAAACTGCTATGACATCATCCAAACCCAATCAGGCCAGTCGTACACCTGATTTGTAATATCCACTTGTATCCTCCCATCTTCATTCCCCATCTCACTTTCATGTCCACAACTCTACCATTATCACCAAATACAAGGTTGAGTCATTGTAACGGGCGGGGTCGGGCGCAGGTGATATGGATGTTGCGGAACTGAGCTCGAAGTGCGTATCGAGAGAACAAGAATCAGAATATCTTTCAAAGTCGTACTGCTGCTTGCTATACAAGAGAA
>Ga0307512_10000296_pt1 | contig 71852 bp, 72 predicted proteins | sample 14_EM_MG_FD_200267 | JGI IMG/M metagenome (GOLD analysis project Ga0307512, IMG submission 200267) | Populus trichocarpa ectomycorrhiza microbial communities from riparian zone in the Pacific Northwest, United States - 14_EM | ecosystem: Host-associated > Plants > Roots > Unclassified | place... | reverse complement strand
CCAAGCTCATCGAGATCGTCGAGATCGGCAAGCAACTCCTCATCACCCGGGGCGCGTTGACGACGTTCTCCATCGCCAACGACGTCGCGAAGTACTTCGCGATCATCCCGGCGCTGTTCGCGGCCGTGTACCCGGGCCTGGACAAGCTCAACATCATGGGGCTGTCCTCGCCGGACTCCGCGATCCTGTCCGCGGTCATCTTCAACGCGCTGATCATCATCGCGCTGGTGCCGCTCTCCCTGAAGGGCGTGCAGTACCGGCCGGTGAGCGCCGACAAGATGCTGCGGCGCAACCTCACGATCTACGGCATCGGCGGGCTGATCGCGCCCTTCATCGGCATCAAGATCATCGACCTGCTCATCTCCCTCATCCCCGGAATCGGCTGATCGCGCCATGAACAACTCCGTTACGAACACCGCCCGGTTGCTCGGGGCGGGCCTGCGCGCCCTCCTCGTGCTGACCCTGGTGACGGGTGTCATCTACCCGCTGGTGATCACCGGCATCGCCCAGGGACTGTTCAACAGCAAGGCGAACGGCTCCGAGATCAGGTCGGACGGCAAGGCCGTCGGCTCCTCGCTGATCGGCCAGGCGTACAACCTGCCGCTGAAGAAGGGCCAGGAGACCCCGGAGCCCGACCTGAAGTGGTTCCAGGGCCGTCCGCAGAACGGTCTCGGAACGAACAGCGTCAACACCCAGTACAAGCTGATCCTGTCCGGCGCCACCAACCGGTCCGGTGACAACAAGGACCTGATCGACTGGGTGAAGACGGCCAAGGCCGCCGTCATCAAGGACAACTCGGTGGCCGGCTACACCGTCAAGGCGTCCGCGGTGCCCGCCGACGCGGTCACCTCCTCCGGCTCCGGCCTGGACCCGGACATCTCCCCGGCCTACGCGGAGATCCAGGTCCACCGGGTCGCCGAGAAGAACGGTGTGCCGGCCGCCCAGGTGGAGAAGCTGGTCAAGGACCACACGCAGGGCCGCACGCTCGGCTTCATGGGCGAGCCCCGAGTGAACGTCCTGGAGCTCAACATCGCGCTCAAGGGCCTTGTGGCCAAGGGCTGATGGGGTTACGTGACCCGAACGGGAGTCGGCGGCCGGGGACATCCGGATCCGTCGACTCCCGTCGCCGTGAAGCCGGTTGTGCAGCGGCCGGCGTGTACGAGAGGAATGGCGCCCACCCATGACCAGGGTGCTGGTGGTGGAGGACGACCCGCAGCTGGTGCGGGCCCTCGTGATCAACATGCAGGTGCGCCGGTACGGGGTGGACGCCGCCCCCGACGGCACCACGGCCCTCCGTCTCGCGGCCGCACGCCAGCCCGACGTGGTGATACTGGACCTCGGCCTGCCCGACATGGACGGGGTCGACGTCATCAAGGCCCTGCGCGGCTGGAGCCGGGTACCGATTCTGGTGCTGTCGGCGCGTCAGGCGTCCGACGAGAAGGTCGCCGCGCTCGACGCGGGCGCCGACGACTACGTCACCAAGCCGTTCAGCATGGACGAGTTGATGGCCCGGCTGCGCGCCGCCGTCCGCCGCATCGAGGAGACCCCGCTCGCCCCCGAGACGACGCTGGTGGAGACCGACGACTTCACCGTCGACCTGCTCGCCAAGAAGGTGGTCCGCGGACGCTACGACGTGCGGCTCACGCCGACCGAATGGCACCTGCTGGAGATCCTGATCACCAATCCCGGCCGGCTCATCACGCAGAAACACCTGCTCCAGGAGGTCTGGGGGGTGTCCCAGAGCAACAAGACCAACTATCTGCGGGTCTACATGGCCCAGCTGCGCCGCAAGTTGGAGGCGGACCCCTCCCACCCCCGCTACCTCATCACCGAACCCGGCATGGGTTACCGCTTCGAAGGGTGAACATGGCACGCGGCAAGCTTCGGATCTACCTCGGCGCGGCACCGGGCGTCGGCAAGACGTACGCCATGCTCTCCGAGGCACACCGGCGCATCGAGCGCGGCACCGACTGCGTCGTCGCGTTCGTGGAACACCACGGACGGCCGCGGACCGAGGTGATGCTGCACGGTCTCGAGGAGATCCCGCGCAAGGAACTGGAGTACCGGGGCACCACGTTCGCCGAGATGGACATCGACGCCGTCCTGGCCCGGCGCCCCCAGGTGGCGATGGTCGACGAGCTGCCCCACACCAACATCCCCGGCTCCCGCAACACCAAGCGCCGGCAGGACGTGGAGGAACTCCTCGCGGCCGGCATCGACGTCGTCTCCACCGTCAACATCCAGCACCTCGAATCACTCGGCGACGTCGTCGAGTCGATCACCGGCGTACGGCAGCAGGAGACCGTCCCCGACGAGGTGGTCCGCAGGGCCGACCAGATCGAGCTGGTCGACATGTCGTCACAGGCCCTGAGACGCCGTATGGCGCACGGCAACATCTACCGGCCGGACAAGGTCGACGCGGCCCTGTCCAACTACTTCCGGCCGGGCAATCTGACCGCCCTGCGCGAGCTGGCCCTGCTCTGGGTGGCCGACCGGGTCGACGAATACCTCAACGCCTACCGCAGCGAGCACCACGTCTCCAGGATCTGGGGTTCGCGGGAGCGGATCGTGGTCGGCCTGACCGGCGGACCCGAGGGCCGGACCCTCATCCGGCGGGCCGCGCGCCTCGCCGAGAAGGGCGCAGGCGGCGAGGTCCTGGCCGTCTACATCGTCCGCAGCGACGGGCTCACGGCCGCGTCGCCGAAGGAACTCGCCGACCAGCGCACGCTCGTCGAGGACCTGGGCGGCACCTTCCACCAGGTCGTGGGCGACGACGTCCCGTTGGCTCTGCTGGACTTCGCCCGCGGGGTGAACGCCACCCAGATCGTGCTCGGCGTCTCCCGGCGCAAGAGCTGGCAGTACGTCCTCGGGCCGGGCGTCGGTGCGACGGTCGCCCGGGACTCGGGACCCGACCTCGACGTCCACCTGATCACCCACGACGAGGCGGGCAAGGGGCGCGGGCTGCCGGTGGCCCGGGGCGCGCGGCTCGCCCGGTCCCGGATCATCTGGGGCTGGCTCGTCGGCGTACTCGGTCCCGTCCTGCTCACCCTGCTGCTGACCGGCGCCGCCCCCGGCGTCGGCCTCGCCAACGACATGCTGCTGTACCTGACCCTGACGGTCGCGGCGGCGCTGCTCGGCGGGCTGCTGCCGGCGCTGGCCTCGGCCGCCGTGGGCTCACTGCTGCTGAACTGGTACTTCACCCCACCCGTGCACACCCTGACCATCGCCGACCCCAAGAACATCGTCGCCATCGCGATCTTCGTCGGGGTCGCCGTGTCCGTGGCCTCCGTGGTCGACCTGGCGGCCCGCCGCACCCACCAGGCGGCCCGGCTGCGCGCCGAGTCGGAGATCCTCTCCTATCTCGCGGGCAATGTGCTGCGCGGCGAGACCGGCCTGGAGGCCTTGCTGGAGCGGGTCCGGGAGACCTTCGGCATGGAGTCGGTGGCGCTGCTGGAGCGGGAGAGCGAGGTGGCACCGTGGACCTGCGCGGGCAGTGTGGGTCCGCGCCCCGTGGAGTGCCCCGAGGACGCGGACGCGGACATGCCCGTCGGGGACAACCTGGCGCTCGCGCTGTCCGGGCGGGTGCTGCCGGCCGCCGACCGGCGGGTGCTGGCCGCGTTCGCCGCCCAGGCCGCCGTCGTCCTCGACCACCGCCGCCTCCAGGAGGAGGCCGACCAGGCAAAGGAGCTGGCCGAGGGCAACCGCATCCGTACGGCACTGCTGGCCGCCGTCAGCCACGACCTGCGCACCCCGCTGGCGGGCATCAAGGCCGCGGTCTCGTCGCTGCGTTCGGACGACGTCGAGTGGTCCGAGCAGGACCGGGCGGACCTTCTGGAGGCGATAGAGGAGGGCGCCGACCGCCTCGACCATCTGGTGGGCAACCTCCTCGACATGTCCCGCCTGCAGACCGGCACGGTCACCCCGATCATCCGTGAGATCGACCTCGACGAGGTCGTGCCGATGGCGCTGGGCGCAGTGCCCGAGGACAGCGTGGATTTGGACATCCCCGAGACGCTGCCGATGGTCGAGGCCGACAAGGGGCTCCTTGAGCGGTCGGTCGCCAACGTCGTGGAGAACGCGGTGAAATACAGTCCCGCGGACTGCCCGGTGCTCGTCTCGGCGAGTGCCATCGCCGACCGCGTCGAGGTCCGGGTCGTGGACCGGGGCCCGGGCGTGCCCGACGAGGCCAAGGACCGCATCTTCGAACCCTTCCAGCGCTACGGCGGCGTCCCGCGCGGCGCCGGTGTCGGACTCGGCCTGGCGGTCGCCCGAGGCTTCGCCGAGGCCATGGGCGGCACGCTGGACGCCGAGGACACCCCCGGTGGGGGCCTCACGATGGTGCTCAGCCTGCGGATGGCGCCGGGGCGGCGGCCGGAGGAGACGGATCTCTCGGCCACGGCGATGTCGTAGAGGCACATGCTCACATCCCCGGCGGCACCATCTCCCTGAAGAGGTCCCGGACGTCCATCCGAAACCGCCAGGCGTTACGGCGGCGCACCGCCGTCAGCTCGGACTCCAGCGGGGACGGCGGCACCGCGAGGACCGGGCAGACGGCATGCGCCAGGCACTGCCGGCTCACCGAAGGGACGAGCGCGCGGTGCAGGGGGCTGCGCCGGCCCGCGCCGACGACCAGGAGGTCGGTCTCCCGGCCGGCGGTCTCGACCAGCGCGCGGCCCGGGGTGCCCCGGACGACGAGCGCACGCATCGGGACGCCCGGGCCGGCGGCGCCGAAGACGTCGTCGAGCGCGGCAGTCAGCCTCTCCCCGGCCAGGCGCTGCCACTCCCCGGCCATGAGGGCGGAGGCGGGCGAGCGGCGTGCGGCGAGTTCACCGCCCGGCGGCTCCCAGGCCAGCACCGGCCACAGTTCGGCAGCCCGGTGCCGGGCCTCGTCGGCGGCGCGGCACAACGCGGTGAGGCTACCGAGCGATCCGCTCACTCCCACCACGACCCGGGCGGCAGCAGGGGCGTCGGAACCAGACATGACTCCACCGTTCTTCGCACGTGTCCGCAGGCTCTTCCCCGCGGGCAGCTATTGAGGGGCCACCCCCATCACACGCCTGTTCCGGGGCCCGTGGCCACCCTGTCCGGCACTTCTTGGCACCCTTCTGACGGCCTTTCCGGCGCAGCTCCGGAGCGCGTGTCAGCGTCCCGTCAGTGTCCGCCGGATCGCCGTCAGCGTCGCGTCATGAGCGGTCCCAACCCCCGGGCCGGCGGGCATAGCGTCAGCGAAGAGTCCCGCCCCGCACGGATCCACCAGGAGGCACCCCATGACCGACATCCTGTCCGGAGACGACCCGGAACCTTCTGATCGGTTCCCGGCCGGACCCCTGTTCGTACCGGTCCGGCCGGGACCCGCGGGCTGCGCCGCCCGCCTCTTCCGCACCCCTCTCGGTGACCGCACGGCCGTCGCCTTCACCTCCGAACCCGGGCTGACCGCCACCCTCGGCCCCGACCAGCCGTGGATCAGGCTCGCCGAGCCCGCCCTGCGCGCGCTGACCGAGCCGCTCGGCGTCACCCGGCTCACCCTGGACCCCCAGTTCTCGGCCCCGGCCCCGAGGCCGGTCACGCCCGTTGCACCTGTACCGGCACTGCGAATCGCCTGAGGGGCGGCACACGATGACCACCATTCACGAACCCGCGGTCACCACCCGCGCCGAGGCGCTGTCGGTGTGGCCCGCCTCCACCACCGAGCCGCACTCCGGCGACCTGACCGTGGGCGGCGTCCCGCTCGCCGAGGTCGCGGACCGCTTCGGTACCCCTGTCTACGTCCTGGACGAGGCCGAGGTGCGCGACCGCTGCCGCACCTACCGACAGGCCTTCCCCGAGGCCGAAGTCCTGTACGCCGCCAAGGCGTTCCTGTGCCGGGCCATGATCCACTGGATGGACGAGGAAGGCCTCGGCCTCGACGTCTGCTCCGCCGGCGAACTCGAACTCGCCGTCACCGCCGGGTTCCCGCCGGACCGGATCGTCCTGCACGGCAACGCCAAGAGCCCGCGCGACCTGGAGACCGCCCTGCGCCTCGGCGTCGGGCGGATCGTCATCGACAGCCCTTCGGAGATCGCCAGGCTGGCGGCCGCGGTCGGCCCCGGCGGCCACCAGAAGGTCATGGTCCGGGTGGTACCCGGCATCAGCGCCGGCGGCCACGCGAAGATCCGTACCGGCACCGAGGACCAGAAGTTCGGCCTGTCGATCTCCGACGGCCATGCCCAGCACGCCATCGCCCGCATACTCGACCAGCCGCAGCTCCAACTCACCGGCCTGCACTGCCACTTGGGCTCGCAGATCACGAGCGTCAAGCCGTATCTGGCGACCGTACGGCGCATGGTCGGCCTGATGGCCCGGCTGCATGGGCAGCACGGCCTGGTCCTGCCGGAACTCGACCTCGGCGGCGGCCACGGCATCGCCTACCGCCCCGGCGAACAGGCCCTGGACCTGACATTGCTGGCCCGCAAGGTCCGCGCGGAGCTGACCGAGGCGTGTGCGTCGGCCGGGCTGCCCGTACCTCGCCTGATCATCGAGCCGGGCCGGGCGGTCGCGGGCCCGGCGGGCGTCGCCCTCTACCGTGTCCTGGCCGTCAAGCGCACCGGCGAGCACGCGTACGTCGCCGTCGACGGCGGTATGAGCGACAACCCGCGGCCCGCGCTGTACGGGGTGCGGTACGTGCCCCGGCTGGCCGGCCGCAGGAGCAGCGCGCCATCCGCTCCGGTGACCGTGGTGGGCCGGCACTGCGAGGCGGGGGACATCCTCGCCGCCGACACCGAACTGCCCGCCGACATACGGCCCGGCGACCTGCTCGCCGTCCCCGTCGCCGGCGCCTATCACCTGTCCATGGCCTCCGCCTACAACCTGGTCGGCCGGCCCCCGGTCGTCGCCGTGCAGGACGGCCGTGCCCGCCTTCTGGTGCGCCGCGAATCCCTGGACGACATCCGCAGCCGCGATGTGGGCCTCTAGGGCCTGTTGGGTCACATCCCGCCTGCCGCACGGTGCCTTGTACCGGCCCCGCCACCCTCGTACAGTCCGGTTCGTAATGTTCGTTGATGGAGCCGAATGTTTCGATCGGCCTCGCGGAGGGGCTGACGCACATGCGGACGGGACTGCTACCTGGTCTGTTCCAGCTTCGCGTACTTCCCCGGGGTTCCGCTCCTCCCCAGCCGCGACCTCGTGCGCTGGCGGCAGATCGGCAACGTCCTCGATCGCCCCGGGCAGTTGGACCTGCCGGCCGGCACCCGGCCCTCCGGCGGCATCTGCGCGCCGACGATCAGGCACCACGACGGCCGCTTCTACGTGATCACCACCAATGTCGACGGCGGCGGCAACTTCCTCGTCAGCAGTGAACAGCCACAGGGCCCCTGGTGCGACCCGGTGTGGATCGACCTGTCCGGCATCGATCCCGACCTCGCCCGGGACGACGACGGCACCTGCTGGGTCGCACTCGCCGGAGTAGGGCTCGCCCGTATCGACCGCGGCGCCGGAAAGGCGCTGGAAGGCCCGGTACCCGTGTGGTCCGGCGCGGGCATGCGGCACCCGGAAGCGCCGCACCTCCACCGCATCGGCGACTGGCGGTATCTGCCGCTGGCCGGGGGCGGCACCGCCCACGGCCACAGTGTCTCCATCGCCCGCGCCCGCTCCCCGCGCGGCCCCTGCGAACCGGCGCCGGCCAATCCGATCCCCTCCCACCGCAGCACCGATCTGCCGATCCAGTGCACCGGCCACGCCGACCTGGTCCGGGCGCCCGACGGCACCTGGTGGATGCTGCGGCCGGCAACGCGCCCACGCGGCTGTTTCCCCTCCTTCCACGTCCTGGGCCGGGAGACGTTCCTGGCGCCGGTGGAGTGGGCCGACGGCTGGCCGAGGGTCGGCCCGGTGTGCGAGCGTCATCCCCCTGGCGGCCTGGCATCCCGTCCAACCCGAGCCGCCGCGCGAGGACTTCGGCGCCGCGTATCTGGCGCCGTACTGGATCTCGCCGCGCAGCAGGCCGGACGGATCCTGGTCGCTGAGCGAGCGGCCGGGACGGCCGACCCTGCACGCGACAGGGAACAGCCTCGACCGGCCGGGGCACACCTTGCCGGGACACACCTTCGTCGGACGCCGGCAGCAGCACCCGGACTGCAGGGTTCCCGCCCGCCTCGACCTCGGGACGGGCCGCTGCGCGCTCTCGGTGCGCATGGAAGAGGCCCATCACTACGACCTCGAGGTCGCCGGGGGAGAGGTGCGCGTGATCGCCCGCATCGGCCCGGTACCGCAGGAACTCGCGCGCCGCCCGCTGCCGTCGGGGCCGGTCACCCTGCTCGTCGAGTGCCGAACGGCAAGGTCCGCGACCGCCACCGGCCCCGACGCGATCACCTTCGCGATCGAGGGCGGCGACCCGCTCGCCGAGCTCGCGGCCGCTACCCCTCCACCCAGGTCGCCACCGACTTCACCGGCCGTGTGATCGGCATGTTCGACACCGGGGGCAGCGCGGCCTTCCGCTGGTTCGAGTACGTCCCCGCGACCGACGCCCGAACCGCCTCAACGCCCGGCCGGAACGCGCATGTCGGCCACAGATTCACCGTGTTCAAGGGGTTGCCACCGTTTGGGAGCTGTCTCTAGGGTGCGGCAGCAACGCATCTTTCTGGATTGACTCCGAAACTTTCGGTCCCAGCGGACGGTCGTGGAAGCGCCGTCCCTACCCAAGGAGCGCATGATGGGCGACCGGGCACTGTCCCGCCGCGGCTTCCTGGCGGCCTCCGCCGCGGCCGGTATGGGCGTGACGGCACTGAGCGCGTGCGGCGGAGACTCGGACGGCGGGTCGTCGGACGGGACGACCACCGTCGAGTGGTGGAACATCTCCACCACCGAGCCTGCGAAGACCGTCTGGGCCGGACTGGCCAAGAAGTTCGAGGCCCAGAACCCCAAGGTGAAGCTGAAGATCGTCCAGCTGGAGAACGACGCCTACAAGTCGAAGATGACGGCGCTGACCGCTTCCGGGAAGCTCCCCGACATCTTCCACACCTGGGGCGGCGGCGTCCTCAAGCAGCAGGTCGACGCCGGGCTCGTCGAGGACGTCACCGACCGGACCAAGCCGTGGGTCGACGGCCTGCTGTCGGTCGCGAAGGCGCCGTACATCCTCGACGACAGGACGTACGCGATTCCCTTCGACATCGGCATGGTCGGCTTCTGGTACAACAAGGCGCTCTTCAAGCAGGCCGGCGTCAGCACGCCGCCGACCACCTGGAGCGGCTTCCTCGACGCCGTGAAGAAGCTCAGGGCCAAGGGCATCACCCCCCTTGCCCTGGCCGGCAAGGAGAAGTGGCCCGGCATGTACTACTGGGCCTATCTCGCGATGCGCACGGCCGGCCTCGACGCCCTGCAGAAGGCCAGCGACGACAAGGACTTCACGGGGGCCGGGTTCGTCGAGGCCGGGCAGCACCTCAAGGAACTGGTCCAACTCCACCCGTTCCAGAAGGGGTTCCTCGGCGCCGCGTACTCCACCCCGACCGGACAGGCCGCGAGCGTCGGCAACGGCAAGGCGGCCATGGAGCTGATGGGCCAGTGGGCCCCGGCCGTGGAGGCCGACGCGGGCAAGGGGCTCGGCAAGAACCTCGGCTTCTTCCCGTTCCCCGCGGTCGAGGGCGGAAAGGGCGTCATCACCGAGGTGTTCGGCGGTGGCGGCGGACACGCCCTGCGCAAGGGCGCCCCGCAGGCGGCCGTCGACTTCCTGAAGTTCTTCGCCTCCGAGACGACCGACATCCAACTCGTCAAGAAGACCGGTGTGCTGCCCGTGGTCCCGGCGGCCGAGAGTGCCATCACCGACCCCAACACCAAGGCCGTACAAGCACAGTTGAAGGGCGCCACCGGCTTCCAGCTGTTCCTGGACCAGGCGTACGCACCGGCCGTCGGCCAGGAGGTCAACGACAGCGTCGCCGCGCTCATCGCCGGATCCAAGTCCCCCGAGCAGGTCACGCAGTCGATCACGAAGACCGCGAAGGAAGAGCAGTAGCCGCCGATGACCTCCACGTTCCTTCCGGACAGGCGGAGCGGCCCGGACGTCGAACTCCCGCCCCCGTCCGCGGCCTTCGCGCGGGGGCGGGCCCGGCGGCGCCTGCTGAACTGGCTCACCGCGGTCGGCTTCCAGGTGCCCGCCCTGGTGCTGTTCATCGGCCTTGTCCTGCTGCCGATGCTGTTCGCGCTGTACGCCGCGTTCTTCCGCTGGGGCGGCTTCGGCATGCCCTCCGACTACACGGGCACGGACAACTTCACCCGGCTCTTCAAGGACCCTGTCTTCCTGGGCGACCTGTGGCGCTGCCTGGTCCTGGTCGTGCTGTCGCTCGCGCTGCAGCTGCCGTTCGCGCTCGCCATGGCGGTGGCGCTCAACCAGCGGCTGCGCGGCCGGGCCGTGTACCGGATGCTGTTCTTCGCGCCGTACGTCCTGTCCGAGGCCATCACCGGCGTCCTGTTCAGCATGGTCTTCGCCCCGGACGACGGACTCGCCGACCATGTCCTGGGCGGCATCGGCCTCGACGGCCTGGGCGGGGAGTGGTTCGCCGACCCCTCCTACGTCATGGCGACCCTCTTCCTGGTCATGACGTGGAAGTACTTCGGCTTCCACATGATGCTCTACCTGGCCGGACTCCAGTCCATCCCGGCCGAGTTGACCGAGGCGGCGCTGATCGACGGCGCCAATGCCTGGCAGCGCTTCCGCAATGTCACCCTGCCGCTGCTCGCGCCCACCCTGCGCATCAGCGTGTTCCTGTCCGTCATCGGGTCCATCCAGCTCTTCGACCTGGTGTGGGTGGTCACCCAGGGCGGACCCGACCACCACTCCGAGACGATGGCCGTGACCATGTTCCAGTACGGCTTCAAGCGCTACCAGGTCGGCTACGCCAGCGCGATCAGCGTGGTCATGTTCGGCATCTGCCTCGTCTTCGCCCTCGCCTACCAGCGGTTCGTGCTCCGCCGCGACCTCGAAGGTGCCACCACGACGATGCGGGGGGACGGCAAGTGACCAGGAAGACCAAGGACGTACGGACCCTGCCGCTGCACGTCGCTCTCGTGGCCGTCGGCGCGCTGATGGTCGTACCCCTCGTGTACGCCGCCCTGTCCGGCTTCAAGTCCACCGACGAGCTCTCCCGCAACGCGTTCGGGCTGCCCGAGCACTGGCTGACCGGCAACTACACCGACATCCTGGGCTCGGGCGACTTCTGGCGGCTGCTCGGCAACAGCACGCTGATCGCGGTGGCGACGACCGTGCTCGTGGTCGCCGTGTCCGCGCTCGCGGCCTTCTCCTTCGCCCGGTTCGCCTTCCGCGGGCGGGAGTTGATGTTCACCTTCTTCACGATGGGGCTGATGTTCCCCTTCGCGGTGGCCGCCCTGCCCCTGTTCCTCCTCCTGCGCTACCTGGACCTGCTGGACAACCCGCTGGGCGTGATCCTCCCGCAGGCCGCGTACGGACTGCCGATGACGATCATCATCCTGCGCGGTTTCTTCCGGCAGATTCCCGGCGAACTGGAGGAGGCGGCCACCCTCGACGGCTGCAGCCCCTTCGGGTTCTTCTGGCGGGTACTGCTGCCCATGGCCCGGCCCGCGCTCGGCACCGTCTCCGTCCTGGCCGTCGTCACCAGCTGGAACAACTTCTTCCTGCCGCTGCTGGTGTTCACCGACAACACGTGGTGGACCCTGCCGATCGGCGTCCAGCAGTTCCAGGGGCAGTACTCGGCGGAGTACGCCCGCGTCTTCGCCTACCTCGTCCTGGCGATGGTCCCCGCCCTCGCCTTCTACTCGGTCGCCGAGCGCCAGCTCGTCGGCGGCCTCACCGCCGGCGCGACGAAGGGATGACGCGCGCCCGCGGACGTACGGCCCCACACCACACACCGTGAGGAGTCGCACCATGCGCAGGACAACCCGCCTGAGACTCGCCGGCGCACTCGCCGCCGCCCTGGTCGCGGCCGGCCTCGCCACCGGCCCGGCGGCCCGGGCAAGCCAGGCGAGCCCGAAGCAGCCGACGCTCGCGGAGCTGGCCCAGCGCCACGGCCGCTACTTCGGCAGCGCCACCGACAACCCCGAACTCACCGACACCGCCTACACGGCCCTGCTCGGCAGCGAGTTCGACATGATCACCCCCGGCAACGGCATGAAGTGGTACGCCACCGAGCCCCAGCAGGGCGTCTTCGAATGGACGAACGGCGACGAGATCGTCGACCTCGCCCGCAGGAACCACCAGCGGGTCCGCGCCCACACCCTGGTCTGGCACAGCCAGTTGCCGGGCTGGCTGACCGGCCGCGAGTGGACGGCGGACGAGCTGCGGGCCGTACTGAAGAAGCACATCCAGACGGAGGTGCGGCACTACCGCGGCAAGGTCTACTCCTGGGACGTCGTCAACGAGGCGTTCAACGAGGACGGCACCTACCGCGAGACCCTCTGGTACAAGACCCTCGGCCCCGGCTACATCGCCGACGCCCTGCGCTGGGCCCACCAGGCCGACCCGCACGCCAAGTTGTACCTCAACGACTACAACATCGAGGCGGTCGGCCCGAAGAGCGACGCCTACTACCAGCTGGCCAAGGACCTCGAGGCGCAGCACGTACCGCTCGACGGCATCGGCCTCCAGGCCCATCTGGCTCTCCAGTACGGCTATCCGACCACCCTGGAGGACAACCTCCGCCGCTTCTCCCGGCTCGGTCTGGACACCGCGCTCACCGAGGTCGACATCCGGATGATCCTGCCCGCAGACGACGCCGAACTGGCCACGCAGGCCGAGTGGTACGGGGACCTGACCGAGGCCTGCCTGGCGGTGCGCCGCTGTGTCGGCATCACGGTGTGGGACTACACCGACAAGTACTCGTGGATCCCGGCGTTCTTCCCGGGCCAGGGCGCCGCGCTGCCCTGGGACGAGCAACTGCAGCCCAAACCGGCGTACTTCGCGATCAGGGAGGCGCTGAAGTAGCTCACGTGCGCGAGGGTGGTGCGGTGCTCGACCGCACCACCAGCTCCGTGCCCAGCTCCACCCGCGGCGAAGTCTTCCGGGAAACGGGCGGGCAGGGGAGGGGTGATCACGTCGAGGAAAGGCGATGACCACAGTACGCACGAGTAACTACGGGGAGTGAACACCCCCGGACATGCGTCAGGGCCGGTTCGCAGCGTGTCTCTGCGACCGGCCCCTCAAGTCTCCGGGCGGTGCGTCGCACCGCCCGGCGCCGCCTCAGGCGGCCGTCATCACCTGGTTGGCGCCCGGCGGGCGGTGCGGGGCGATGATCTGGCCGTTCGGCAGGAGCTCACCGGTGTCCTCGAAGAGCAGAACGCCGTTGCACAGCAGGCTCCATCCCTGTTCCGGGTGGTGCGCCGAAAGTCGGGCGGATTCCCGGTCGGCGGAGTCGGCTGTCGGACACGGTGGCTGGTGCTGGCACATTGATGGGATCTTTCGCTCTGTCGTGATGTGTGAGATGGCTGTCTTGTCTGTCCCGCGGCTTGAAGCTTCGTTCATGGCCGCCCCCCGTAGATAATTCGGTCCAGTCCCAGTGTTGCCCCACGGGCGTCGATCCGCAGGGATTTAGCAGCACCACTTCTCACAGGTTGATGACGCAGCGCCCGCGCGGACGGTTCAGTCCGACTGCACTGCCAATTCGGGTGGTTCCCGGTGGTCGGATGGGGCTAGTCCGTACAGGTCAGGTGCCTTTATCGGCTCGTACGAGCAGTCAATGGCTCGTACGAGCGAATTGCGACCGGGGAAGAGGGGAAAAGCACCGTACCCCGCTGTCCGGAATTCCGGGGCGGGGTACGAAGGGCCTTGCGACGGTCCGTTCAGGCGGGCGAGCCCAGGAGCGGGGCGGGCGTCACCCGATCGGTGAGAACCGGGAGCAGCTCGGCGACGCGGTGCGGGCGGTGGGCCGCGATCCCGGGCGGCGCCGGCGCGAGCGGGACGAGCAGGTCCGTGGCGGCGGGGTGGCCGGCGGCGCCGTCGGCGGTGCAGTCGCCGTGCAGCCACAGCGTGAGCATGTACAGGCTGGGCACCGAGAGTAGACGCGGCTGGTAGGACTGTTTCATCGTCTCGGCCTGACGCAGGGCGCGCTCGGTGGAGGCGATGTAGGGGCCTTCGAAGAAGCGCGAGAAGGCCCAGCCGTCGGGGGTCAGCATGGTGTCGGCCGCGGCCACCGCGCGGTCACCGCAGCGGATCAGGAAGCGCCACCCGGCCAGCCGGGTGGCGGATGCGCCCGCGGGGGTGAGACGGTCCAATACGTGTACGGGCAGCGGGAGTTCGGGCGTGGCCGGGCCCTGCGAGTGCAGCAGGGAGGGTGTTCGGGCCTCGCGTACCGCGGTGGGGGAACCGAGTGCGGTGAGGACGGTGCGAAGGGCGGGCGCAGGAGCCGGGGGGACATGCAGCGGCATGGTGGGTCGCCTCTCATTCGACAGGCACGGTGGCGCGAGGGCGGGGGCGGACGGCACTGTCTGCTCACGGGGCCAGAGGGGCGGGGGCCGGGGCCTGGGAACGAGGAGTGTGGGTGAGGCCTGCCGCACGTCACCTCGACGGCAGGTTCCATGACCGCGGGCGCCGACCCTCTGTCTTGTTCGCGGAGTTTATACGAGATGTGTTCAGACGGTGTTTCGGCTAGCCGTTTCCGGTGTACTCGGCAAGGGCGCATCAGGTCGACGATATGCGGGAATCATCCCGATTCCGGTCCGGGCTTACGTCGATGACCTCGGAAAGTGCCCGAGAAGCGGTCGGCCAATTCTCGTCGGCGTTTTTAACTAGTTCGTCGACGGCCAGAAACTGCGAGGTGCGCCATGCCCGGTGAATGTGCCTCCGGTCACATTCGCCAGAGTAGCGGGCGGCGGGCCCGCGTGGGGACGTTATCGATCGCTGCGGTTGGGCATCATCCCACGTGGCCCGGGACCGGCGGCCGATCCGCCGGGCAGGTCCAGTGGGGCCGCTCATTCGAGGAGGGACGCTTCGATGGGGGAGAAGGTCGTGGCGGGGCGGTTCGACCTGTCCGATCGGCAGCACTACCGCGACAAGCTCCGCCGGTGTCTGTCGGGGCTGGAGCGGCTCCTGGACCAGAAGCGGTTCGATCGCCCCAAGAACCTCATGGGGTTGGAGATCGAACTGAATCTGGCCGGTGGCGACGGCATGCCGAAAATGCTCAATGCGCAGGTCCTCGAGCGGATCGCGAGCCGTGATTTCCAAACAGAACTCGCCATGTTCAATCTGGAAGTCAACATAGCCCCACATCGATTGGGCGGGCGGGTATTCGACCGGCTCGCGGAGGAACTGCGGACCTCGCTGGCATATGCCCATCGAAAAGCGGGTGAGGTCGATGCGGGAATCGTGATGATCGGTATTCTGCCGACCCTCGACCGGGACGACCTGGTCTCCTCCAACCTCTCCGACGTCGACCGCTACGCCCTGCTCAACGACCAGATCGTGGCGGCCCGCGGGGAGGACTTCGTCCTCGACATCGACGGCGTGGAACGCCTCACCTGCACCTCGAAGTCCATCGTTCCGGAAGCCGCGTGCACCTCCGTGCAGCTGCACCTCCAGGTCACCCCGGGCCGCTTCGCCGACGTCTGGAACGCCGCGCAGGCCGTCGCCGCCGCCCAGATCGCCGTCGGCGCCAACTCGCCCTTCCTGTTCGGCCGTGAGCTGTGGCGCGAGTCCAGGCCCCCGCTGTTCCAGCAGTCCACCGACACCCGCCCGCCGGAGCTGCAGGCCCAAGGAGTGCGCCCGCGCACCTGGTTCGGGGAGCGGTGGATCTCCTCGGCGTACGACCTCTTCGAGGAGAACCTGCGCTACTTCCCCGCCCTGCTGCCGATCTGCGACGAGGAGGATCCGCTGGAGGTCCTCGACGCGGGCGGTATCCCCAAACTCGCCGAACTCGTCCTGCACAACGGGACCGTGTACCGCTGGAACCGCCCGGTCTACGGCATCGCCGACGGCGTCCCGCACCTGCGCGTCGAGAACCGCGTCCTGCCCGCCGGCCCCACCGTCACCGACGTCATCGCCAACGCGGCCTTCTACTACGGCGTCGTCCGCGCCCTCGCCGAGGAGTCGCGGCCGGTGTGGACCCGGCTGCCCTTCGAGGCTGCCGCCGCCAACTTCGACGCCGCGTGCAGGCACGGCATCGACGCCCGCCTGGAGTGGCCGCGGCGCGGGCGGTACGGCGGCACCGCGCAGGTCGACGCGGTGAGCCTCGTACGCGACGAACTGCTGCCGCTCGCCGAGGCCGGCCTGGAGGCGTGGGGGGTCGAACCCGCCGACCGGGAGCTGTACCTCGGCGTCATCGAGGAGCGCTGCCGGCGCCGGGTCAACGGCGCGTCCTGGCAGGCGGCGACCTTCCACCGGGCCCTGGAGGCGGGCCATGCGCGGGATGCCGCGCTGGCGGCCACCACCAAGAGGTACAGCGAGCTGATGCACCTGGGGGAGCCGGTGCACACCTGGCCCGTGGGGTTGCCGGAGCCCGTGCCGCTGGGGTGAACGGCCGTATGGCTGCGCCAGGGCCTGTTGCGAAAGGCCCTAGTCGTCGCCCTGTGCGCCTGCCGCCACGATCGCCTTGAGGATCACCGACTGGATCTGTACGGGGTTGCTGACCGACTGGCCCGATCCGCCCGTCGCCCGGGCGATCTCGTCGACCTCGTCCCGGTCCGCGTCGGGACCCACGGCGATCATGATGAGCGGCACCGGACGCTCGGGGTTGGTGAGCTTCTGCAGCTGTGTGATGAGGGTGGAGCGGGAGATGCTGCCCGGGTCCTGGTTGACTCCGTCGGTCAGGATGACCAGCGCGTTGAACTTTCCCTCGGCGTAGGACGAGGTGGCCGCCCTGTACGCGGCGAGCGTGGTGTCGTAGAGCCCGGTGGCCCCGTCCGGGACCGGCTTGAGGGCGTTGAACGCCGCCGAGAGCCTGTCCCGCTGGGTGCCACTGCCCTTCTGGTCGCCGAGCCGCTCGGTCGGCACGAGGACGCGGTAGTCCTTGTCGCCGTCGAGCTTCGTGGAGAAGTCCCACAGGCCGATCTCGTCCTCGGGAGTGAATGTGGCGAGGGCCCGCAGCAGGGACGCCTTGGTGACGTCCATGCGCGACTGGCCGGTCCCCGGCACCCGCTGCGACATGGACGAGGAGGCGTCCACGATGGTGGTGATCCGGGCGCTCTGCACGGTGATCGTCCACGTGCCGAGGGCCTCCTGGACCGCGGCGTCCGCGGCCGGCCGGAGGGCGGGCTCGGCGTACGGCTGCGGGCTGGTGCCGCCGGCCTTGGCGACCACCGCCGCCGGCGCCCCGTCCGCGGAGGTGCGGAAGCCGTACTTCTGCAACAGCCGCAACTGCTCGGACCGCCCCAGGTAGTTCATGAACCGCAGGGCGGCCCGGCTCTGGTCGGTGCTCAGCTGGCCGATCATCGCGTACGGGTAGTCCAGCTCCGGTGAGCCGTCCTTCGGGTAGAACATGTCCACGCTGCCGCCGCTGTCGGCCGAGGAGTTGTACGCGTACGCCGCCTGCTCGGACAGCACCAGCGCCTGGTTCCGCTTCGGATTGCCCAGCTCGGTGCCCGAGGAGTTCCGGGGCAGCGTGTCCACGACCTGGGTGTCGCTGTCCGAGATGCGCTGCGACAGTGTCTTCATCATGGCCGCGGCCTGGGTGTCCCCACCCTTGAGTTTGGTCGCGGCCGAGCTGAGCTGGGTGAGGGCGAGCAGTCCGGTGGCGCTGCGCGCGGGGTCGGCCGCGCCGAGCTTGAGCGAGTCGCCCTGCATGGCGGCCCCGGCCAGCTCGATCCAGCTGTACGTCTTCCGCGGCCACCCCAGCGACTTCGCGGCCGTCGGCACCATCGCCACGCCGATCGGCGTCGAGGCGATCGCGCCCGCCGGAGTCACCTCGACCGCGCTGTTGTTCGCCGTGATCCGGTCGATCCACATGTCCGAGTCCGGCACCCACAGCTGCGCGTCGGTCTTCCTGCCCGCGGCGAGCGTGTCCGCGACCTTGTACGAGTCGCGCGCGGTCACCGTGACGGCGATGCAGCGGCCGTCCGAGGTGATGTTGCTGTCCCGGGCCCGCTTCGCCGCGGCGGTGAGGGCGGGGGTGATGTCCGGCGAGGCGGCGAGCTCGAGGCGCACCGGGTCGTCCCGGCACGAGGAGCCGAACGACAGCAGGCCACTGCGGACGGCGGCCGCCGTGCCGCCGGCGACGGTGAGGACGAGCACCGTCGTGACGGCCACCGTGCGGCGGCGCGCGCGTGAACGGGGGTCGCTGCCGCCCGCCCCATACTGATCGGGCAAGCTGTGACGTCCCATGACGGTGGTGCCCCTCCCTGTTGAACCTCGTGCCGGTATGCGGCCGTATGGCATGCAAAGGGGAGGTACGCCCCGCACGGCGTCCGTCCCCCCTGACGGCCTAGCGCACGATCTTCGTAACTTCTTTCGAGACACTAGCGGGACGGCGGTGGGGATGAGGCTGGATTACTCAACTGGAGGCAGGTGTGCAGGCAGAGGCGGGGCCGGTGGCCGATTCTTTTCCGCCGGAACGGCCCTCGCGGCGGATTCTCCGTGACGAGACGCTGCTCGTTCTGGGGCTTTCGCTCGGTGCGAGTGGAGTGTCCGCCCTGATCAGTTTTGTCGGATCGGTCACCAAGCCGGGGGGCCTCAAGGACCAGGCGGCCACGCTCAACGCCTCGGCCGCGCCGGGCCGCCCCTGGCTCGATCTCGCCTGGCAGCTGTTCGGGATCGCCACGGCCCTGGTGCCCGTCGCCCTCGTCGCGCACTTCCTGCTGCGCGAGGGCGGGAGCCTGCGCACCATCGGCTTCGACCGCACCCGGCCGTGGCCCGATCTCGGCCGCGGGGCGGGGATCGCCGCAGTGATCGGCAGCACCGGAATCGCCTTCTACCTGGCCGCACGCGGGCTGGGCTTCAACCTCACGGTGGTGCCGGAGGCACTGCCCGACGTGTGGTGGAAGTACCCGGTACTGGTCCTCTCGGCGATGCAGAACGCGATCCTCGAAGAGGTCGTCGTCGTCGGCTATCTGCTGCGCCGGCTGGGGCAGTTGGGCTGGACACCCGGCACCGCGCTGATGGCCAGTTCGGTACTGCGCGGCTCGTACCACCTCTACCAGGGCATCGGCGGCTTCGTCGGCAACATGGCGATGGGCGTGGTGTTCGTGTACCTGTACCGGCGCTGGGGCCGGGTGGGCCCCCTGGTGGTGGCGCATTCCCTGCTCGACATCGGGGCGTTCGTCGGCTACGCACTGCTGGCCGGGAAGGTGGGCTGGCTGCCGACGGCCTGAGGCGCTGCCGGGCCCTGGCGTCACACTCCCGTGGTCCGCCCGAAGGGCCCGCCCCGCGGCTGGGGTCCCTCTGAGAGGGTGCGTGCCAGGCATCGCGGGGCAGGCGGGAATGTGACGGCCCTAAGCCAGCAGCTCGCCCTCGATGACGGTGACCGCGCGGCCGCTCAGCAGCGTGCGGTCGCCGCGGAGCTCGGTGCGGACGCGGCCGGAGCGGGGCGAGGCCTGCAGTCCGGTGAGGTCGGGGCGGCCGAGGCGCTCGGACCAGAAGGGGGCGAGGGCCGTGTGGGCGCTGCCGGTGACCGGGTCCTCGTCGATGCCGGCGTTCGGGAAGAAACAGCGGGAGACGAAGTCGTAGCCCCGGGCGGGGTCCTCGGCGCGGGCGGTGGCGATGATGCCGCGCGCGGAGTAGGCGGCGAGCGCCTTGTGGTCGGGGGTGAGCGTGTGGACCGTCTTCTCGTCGGCGAGTTCGAGGACCAGGTCGCCGACGTTCGGGCCGGTGTCGAAGGCGGCGCGCGGCTCGGCGCCCAGCGCCTCGGCGACCCCGGCCGGCACCTCGACCGGTGTGAGCGGCGCCGTCGGGAAGTCCAGGGTGATCGAGCCGTCCTCCTGGGGTGTCGCGACGAGGACCCCGCTGCGGGTGGCGAACCGCACCGTGCCCTCGTGGGCGCCGGTGGTGTGCAGTACGTGGGCCATGGCGAGCGTCGCGTGGCCGCACATGGTGACCTCGGTGGCCGGCGTGAACCAGCGCAGCGCCCAGTCGGCCTCCCCGCCGTCGGGCAGCCGGTGCGCGAACGCAGTCTCGGCGTGGTTGACCTCCAGGGCGATCTTCTGCAGCCGTTCGTCGTCAGGGAAGGCGTCGAGGAGCAGGACACCGGCGGGGTTGCCGGTGAACGGACGGTCGGTGAAGGCGTCGACGATTCGGATTCGCATGGCTCCGACGCTAGGGCGGCGTGGCACCCCCGACCAAGGCCAATTCGGTGTTGCTGGACTGATTTCGGGGTCAGGTGCCTCGGCGAAGCGGCCACCGGCTGACACCCTGTACAGGCAGGCGTTGACAGTCCAGCCCCGCCCCAGGAGGCCGTCATGTCCCAGCCGTCCGTGCTCGCCGCCCTGCTGGCCGGGCTGCGAGGTGGGTCGATCGAAGTCGTCGACCTCACGTCGCCGCTGTCGTCGTCCACGCCGGTGATCCAGCTGCCGCCCCAGTTCGGCCAGACCCAGGTCTTCGAGCTGGAGGAGATCAGCCGGTACGACGACCGGGGCCCCGCCTGGTACTGGAACAACTTCCGCAGCGGTGAGCACACCGGCACCCACTTCGACGCGCCGGTCCACTGGGTCACCGGAAAGGACCTCGCCGACGTGGCGTCGGTGCCGGCGGGCCGGCTGATCGCGCCGGCGGCCGTCCTGGACTTCTCCGCGGCGGCCGCGAAGGATCCCGACTTCCTGGTCGAGGTGGACCACATCAAGGCCTGGGAGGCCGACAACGGGCCGCTGCCCGAAGGGGGGTGGCTGCTGCTGCGCACCGGCTGGGACGCCCGCTCCCAGTCGCAGGAGGCGTTCCTCAACGCCGACGAGAACGGCCCGCACACCCCCGGCCTGTCACCGGAGTGTGCGCGCTGGGTGGCCGAGGAGTCGCCGGTGATCGGATTCGGCACGGAGACGGTCGGTACGGACGCGGGGCGGGCGCACTCCTTCGACCCGGCCTTCCCCTGCCACTCCTACCTCCTGGGCGCCGAGAAGTACGGGCTGACCCAGTTGCAGAACCTCTCGGCACTGCCGCCGACCGGTGCCCTCGTCATCGCGGGACCGCTGCCCATCGTCTCGGGATCCGGCGCTCCCGCACGGGTGCTCGCCCTGGTGGAGCGGTCGTGAAGGTCGCGGAGGCCGTCGGGCGGGCGCTGACCGCGTCGGGGATCGACCACGTCTTCGGCGTGGTCGGTTCGGGCAACTTCCATCTGACCAACGCCATGGTGGCGGCGGGCGCACGGTTCGTCGCCGCACGGCACGAGGGCGGCGCGGCGACCATGGCGGACGCGTACGCCCGCACGAGCGGGGCGCCGGCCGCGCTCAGCGTCCACCAGGGGCCCGGCCTGACCAACGCCCTGACCGGCATCACCGAGGCGGCCAAGAGCCGTACGCCGCTGCTCGTGCTGGCCGCCGAGGCGACCGCTCAGCGGTCCAACTTCCGTATCGAACAGGCGGTGTTGGCGCACTGTGTCGGTGCCGTCACCGCGCGCGTGACCACGGCGCACGACGCCGTCGACCAGGCCCTGGCCGCCCTGCGCCGGGCCCGGCACGAGCGGCGGACGGTCCTGCTCAACCTCCCGCTGGAGGTGCAGGCGCTCGATGTGCCGGCGGGCGTGCCGCCGGCCGCCGTGCCGCTGCCCGGTCCGGAGCAGGCCGAGCCGTCGCAGACCGCGGTGGCGGATCTGGTACGAGCGCTGGAACGCGCCCGGCGTCCGGTCTTCGTGGCCGGCCGCGGTGCCCGCACCCCCGCCGCCCGCGACGCCCTGGCCGCGCTCGCCGACCGTCACGGCGCCCTGCTCGCGACCTCGGCCGTCGCCCGCGGGCTGTTCCACGGCAACCCATGGTCGCTCGACGTGTCCGGGGGGTTCGCCTCACCGCTGGCCTCCGAACTCATCCAGGGCGCCGACCTGATCGTCGGCTGGGGCTGCGCGCTGAACATGTGGACCATGCGGCACGGCCGGCTGATCGGCCCCGGCGCGGCCGTCGTCCAGGTCGACGACGACCCGACGGCACTGGGCGCCCACCGCGAGGTCGACCTCGGTGTCGTCGGCGACGTGGAACGCACGGCACGACGGTCACTGGAGCCGGCCGGCGAGGGCCAGGAGGGCTACCGGACGCCCGGCATCGCCGCCGCCCTCGCCGAGCGGGCGCGGTGGCGGGACGTGCCGTACCGGGACGAGGGCACCCGGGAGCGGATCGACCCGCGGACGCTGAGCCTCGCGCTCGACGACATCCTCCCCGCGGAGCGGGTCGTCGGCGTCGACTCCGGCAACTTCATGGGCTACCCGAGCGCGTACCTCTCGGTGCCGGACCACAACGGGTTCTGCTTCACCCAGGCCTTCCAGTCGATCGGACTGGGCCTCGCGACCACGATCGGCGCGGCCCTGGCCCAGCCGGACCGCCTGCCCGTGGCGGCCCTCGGTGACGGCGGCGCGCTGATGAGCGCCGTGGAACTCGACACCGTGCGCCGGCTCGGCCTGCCGATGGTGGTCGTCGTCTACAACGACGAGGCCTACGGGGCGGAGGTGCACCACTTCGGCCCCGACGGCTACCCGCTCGACACCGTCACCTTCCCGGAGACGGACATCGCCGCCGTGGCCCGGGGCTACGGCTTCGAGGCGGCCACCGTCCGCACCCCGGCCGACCTCAAGGCCGTCCGGGACTGGGTCGCCGGGCCGCGCTCGGCACCCCTCCTCATCGACGCCAAAGTCACTCGCGACCACGGGTCCTGGTGGCTGGAGGAGGCGTTCCGCGGCCACTGAGCCCACACCGCACCGCATCGCATGGCATCGCATCGCACCGCATCGGCCCGGCCCTGACCTGGGACCGGGCCCTTCTTTCCGCTGACCCTCTGCCGGGCCTTGCCATGCGAACAGTTCCGATATATCGTTGAGGCATCGCGACAGATCAACGATGGAATGGAGTGATTGCGATGCGATCCCATGGATTCGAACATGGACACGGTGGACCCGGCTCTCGTGGCCGGGGCGGTTTCGAGGGCCGGCGTGGTGCCTTCGGCCCCTTCGGGCCGGGTGGGCCCGGCGGCGGTCCGGGCGGTCCCGGCTTCGGTTTCGGCGGACCCGGCTTCGGCCCGGGCCCCTGGGGCCCCGGAGGGCGTGGCGGACGACGGGGGAGGGCTCGGCGTGGCGACGTACGCGCATCGATCCTGGCCCTGCTGAAGGACCGGCCCATGCACGGTTACGAGATGATCCAGGAGATCGCCGAGCGCAGTGGCGGGGCATGGAAGCCCAGCCCGGGTTCGGTGTATCCCACCCTTCAGCTGCTGGAGGACGAGGGTCTGATCACCAGCGAGAGCGAGGGCGGCAAGAAGCTGTTCTCGCTCACCGAGTCCGGCCGCACCGCGGCCGACGAGGGCCCGGACGCACCCTGGGAGGAAGCCTCCCGCGGCATCGACTTCGAGGCGCTCGGTGAGATCCGCCAGGCCGGCTTCGGCCTGATGGAGGCATTCGGCCAGGTCTGGAAGACCGGCAGCAAGGAGCAGCGCGACAAGGCGCTTGCGGTCATCAACGAAGCCCGCAAGAAGCTGTATCTGATCCTCGCCGACGAAGGCTGACAGATACCGAAGAGGACCGGCGGCATCCCCGCCGTGAGGAAGGCGCCCCGTGGACGGTTCCACGGGGCGCCTTCGTGTGCGTGCGCCCTCAGGTCACCAGCCCGGCCAGCTTCCGCAGCGACTCGTTGAGTGCGGCCGTCGCCGAGTCCTTGAGCCTGCCCGCCATCAAGGACACCGCCGCGCCCGTGAACTCGCTGTCGATGCGGACGGTCGTGGCGTCGCCGTCGGGGGTCAGCGTGTAGCGGTTGGCGACGCTCACCGCCATCGGGCCCTTGCCCCGGGTGGCGAACAGCCGGGCCGGCTCCAGCTCCTCGATGGTCCACTCGACCTCGGCCGGGAAGCCCATGAGCTTCATGTTCTCCTGGAAGGTCCCGCCCACTTCGAGGGTTGTGGGACCGCCCTCGGGGAAGCTGGTGTGGGTCGCGTTCCACTCGCCGTACGCGGACCAGTCGGTGAGCTGTGCCCACACCTTCTCGGCGGGGGCCCCGATGCGTGCCTCCGCGCTGACCTCGGCCATGCGACCACCTCTTCGTGTCGGGCTACGGTGTCGCGGAAAGTAGCCCCAGGGGTCGCAACATTCAATACTGATGAACCGTCAGGAATTGTGGAGAGGGCGTCAGCCGACCTGCCGTATCACCGCGGCGTCGAAGAGATCCCACGCGCGCGGCAAGGCGCTCTCGTCGTGGCAGTGCCAGGCGTCCCAGAACAGGTCGGCGGGCAGCGCGTCCTCCGGGGCGTACACCCGGTACACGTACTGCTTGCCGTCGACGGCCGGCAGGGCGACCAGCCAGGACCTGCTCTCCATGCACCTGTGGGACGTGCGACGGGGGTGCTGTGGTTGCGCGCGAGGCGCGCGGCAAGGCGGCGCACGCCCCTGTCGGCAAACGGCCTGATCTCATCCGTAAGGAGGAGATTCCCGCCCGCCGAGTCCACTTTGTGTGGGACGCAGAAATGCTCCCCACCGGGGATGACCGGAGGCGAAGGGGTTGATGGGGTAGGGGATGTGCAACCCCGTATCCCCCGGCAGTCGGTAGGCGAGCAGGCCGTCGGTCCCCGAGCGGACAACGATGCCAGGCTCAGTGCCGAGCTGGCAGCGGTGGTCGCCGGTGCCCGCCGTCGGGCGGTGCGCGACGGGGACCGGCAGATCGACACCGCCCATCTGCTGCACTCGCTCCTGGAGTACGACCCCGAGGTGCGGGCCGTCTTCGACGACGGGCCCGAGATCGCCCGGCTGCTCGGCTACCTCGTACAGCGCAGCATCGGCTACGGCCTGCGCTGGCAGGGCTCCGTCGAGGACTCCGGCGCCGTACCCGTGGTGGCGGCGGCCGAGGGCTTCTCGCCGCTGGCCGCCGGCGCGAGGGAGTACGCCTGCGAGCGCGCCGTCGCCCGCGGTGCCGGACCGGCCCGCGGGATCGACCTCCTCGCGGCGATCGTCGTCGACCCTCAGGCGCGGGCCGTCGAGGTCCTCGGCCGGGCGGGCATCGGGGCGGGCGCCCTACTCGCGCGCATCGAGGACCTGCTGGCACAGCCGAGGTGGCCCAGCCCCTGAGCCCCGGCCGGGGCGCGTCCAGCCGGTGAGACAGGTGTCAACGGGGATGACGCTCCTGTCGTCCCCTGTCATCATGTGCCGGTGCATACGTCTGAGAGCAGTCGGGGCGGGCGGGCCGGCCGGGGCAGGGGTGCCGGGCTCGGCCTCGCCCTCGGGTCCGCGGTCGCCTTCGGAGGATCCGGAGTCGCGGCGAAGCCGCTGATCGAGGCGGGACTCGACCCGCTCCATGTGGTGTGGCTGCGCGTGGCGGGCGCGGCCCTGGTGATGCTGCCTCTCGCCGTGCGCCACCGGGCGCTGCTGCGCCGCCGCCCGGCACTGCTCGCCGGGTTCGGCCTGCTCGCCGTGGCCGGTGTACAGGCCTGCTACTTCGCCTCGATCTCCCGCATACCCGTCGGGGTCGCCCTGCTCGTCGAGTACCTGGCGCCCGCCCTCGTCCTCGGCTGGGTCCGGTTCGTGCAGCGGCGGCCGGTGACGCGCGCCGCCGCGCTCGGCGTCGTCCTCGCGGTGGGCGGGCTCGCCTGCGTCGTCGAGGTCTGGACGGGACTGAGCTTCGACGCCGTCGGCCTGCTGCTCGCGCTCGGCGCAGCCTGCTGCCAGGTCGGCTACTTCGTCCTGTCCGACCAGGGCAGTGATGGCGAGGACGCGCCGGACCCGCTCGGCGTCATCGCCTACGGCCTGCTGATCGGCGCTCTCGTCCTCACGGCCGTCGCCCGCCCCTGGCGCATGGACTGGTCGGTGCTGGGCGGCACCGCCGCCATGAACGGCACCCCGGTCGCGGCCGCCCTCCTGCTGGCCTGGATCGTGCTCGTCGCCACCGTCCTCGCCTACGTCACCGGCGTGCTGTCGGTGCGCCGGCTCTCGCCGCAGGTCGCCGGCGTCGTGGCCTGCCTCGAAGCGGTCATCGCGACGGTGTTGGCCTGGGTGCTGCTCGGCGAGCACCTCTCGGCCCCGCAGATCGTCGGCGGTGCGGTCGTCCTGGTGGGTGCGTTCATCGCCCAGTCGTCGGCGCCCGCCAAGGCCTCCCCGGAGCCGGTGGCCAGCGGTGGCCCGGAAAGGGAGTTGTCCGCCCGCGAGACGGCCGCATAGGCTGCCGATCATGCCTTCGACGCTCGTTCTTCCCCCTCCCGCCGCCTGAGGCGGGCCCCGGAATCCATGCCCGGCGCTGAGCCGGGCTGATCGGTGCTGCCCGCAGAAGAAGTCCACGGACCCGGCTGTGACCGGGCCCTCTTCCGAACTTCTGCACTCTGCGGAGACCAATCGTGTCGAATGCTGCTATCGGCCTGCCCGTCGGGCGAGGCCTGTTCTGTCTGATCGTCGCCGGTGTCGCCTGGGGAACCGCGGGCGCGGCCGCCTCCCTGGTCTACCGGACCAGTGACATGGGCTACGCCGCCCTCTCCTTCTGGCGCTGCGCGGCCGGCCTCGTCCTGTTGCTCGCCGCCCGCCTCCTGCGCCCGCGGGCCAGGACCGCCCCGCTCCAGCCTCTGCGCCGCAGGGCGTTGCGGGTCGGTGCCACCGGGGTCGGGCTCGCCGTGTTCCAGACGGCCTACTTCGCGGCCGTGTCCGCCACCGGACTCGCCGTCGCCACGGTCGTCACGCTGGGCGCCGGTCCCGTGCTCATCGCGCTGGGCGCCCGGCTCACCATGGGGGAGCGGCTCGGCCGTGGCGGCGTGGCCGCCGTTGCCGGGGCGCTGGCCGGACTGGGGGTGCTCGTACTCGGCGGCGGCAGCGCGGCCGTGCGCCCGTCGGGTGTGCTGCTCGCTCTGCTGTCCGCGGCCGGGTACAGCGTGATGACCCTGCTCACGCGCTGGTGGGGCCGGCACGGCGGGGCGGACGCGTTCAGCACGTCGGTGGGGGCGTTCGCGGTCACCAGCCTGTGCCTGCTGCCGCTCGCCCTGGCCGAGGGGCTCGTCCCGCACACCGCCCATCCCGCTCGGACCTTGTGGCTGCTGGCCTACATCGCCACGGTCCCCACGGCCCTCGCCTACGGGCTCTACTTCGCGGGAGCGGCCGTCGTCCGGTCGGCGACCGTGTCCGTGATCATGCTGCTGGAGCCGGTCGGCGCGGCAGTCCTGGCGGTCGCCCTGCTCGGTGAACACCTCACTGCGGCAACCCTCGTGGGCACCCTGCTGATGCTGGGCTCGGTCGCGGGACTGGCGCTGGCGGAGGCGCGCGGCACGGCGGCACAGGATCCGTTGCTCGGGTAAGGAGGCCGGAGTGCGGGGCCCGGCACCGGGCCCCGCACCCATCCGCAGCTCCCCGGGCCGTCGACTACGTGGCCCGACGCCGCAGCAGGTGCTCCCGGGCCGCCGCGTCCCCCGCGCCACCGCGTGTCTCGAGCCCCGCCACGATCCGGTCCTGCACATCCTTCGTCCGGTGGTTCGCGTACTTGAACTTCGCCCGTACGTCGACGACTTCGAGCCGCAGCCCGCGGATGCCCGCCAGCATCCTGCCGTACGGCGCCCGGCCCACCGCCACCGACGCGGAGCCGCCCTCCGGCTGGAAGTGGCCGACCTGGCGGTTGAGCAGGTCGGCCTTCCCGGCCGGATCGTCCACGAGGCGGGCCGTGCAGCGGAGTTGGACCGCCGCGTAGAAGCTCGTCGGAGTGCCGTGCTCGGGCGGGTCGTCCGGCGGGGCCTGCCAGGGGCCGGGGACGTACACGTAGTCGTCGACCACGCTCAGCAGTACGTCCGGGTTCGCCTCCAGCGCGGGCCACAGGGGATTGGGCCGGGCCAGGTGTGTGATGACCTCGGCGCGCTCGGTGTCGTAGGCGAAGTGGAGCGGCTGGACGTGAGGTGGCTCGCCGGGCAGGCCGTTGACCGCGAGCTGCCCGAAGTCGTGCGTGCCGAGCCACTGCTGCCATTCGGCGTCGTTGCGGGGCGCGTCCCAGGGGTGGATCAGCATCACGGCACCGCCAGGTATTCGGGGAGCGCGGTGCCGGGTGCCAAGTCGGCGTCGGGCACCGGGAGTTCATAGCCCTTGCGCAGGGGAACGACGCCGGCCCAGTGCGGCAGGGAGAGGTCCTCGGGCTCGTCGTTCACGCCGCCCGTGCGGAGCTTGGCGGACACCTCGTCCAGGTCGAGGCGGATCACCGCGGTGGCGGCCAGCTCCTTCTTGTTCGCGGGCCGGGAGTCGGCCGCCCGGCCCGGGACGACATGGTCGACCAGCGCGTCCAGAGCGGACCGCTTCTCCTCGGGGTCCGTCACGTCGTAGGCGGTGCCGTGCACCACCACGGACCGGTAGTTGATCGAGTGGTGGAAGGCCGAGCGGGCCAGGATCAGCGCGTCGACGTGCGTCACCGTCAGACACACCGGGAGCCCGGGGTCGGCCCGGCCGGTCATCCGCAGCGGCCGCGAGCCCGTCGAGCCATGCACATAGAGCCGCTCGCCGACCCGGCCGTACAGCGTCGGCAGCACCACCGGCGTGCCGTCGCGGACGAAGCCGAGATGGCAGACGTAGCCCTCGTCGAGTATCGCGTGCACCAGGTCCTTGTCGTACGACGCCCGGTCCGCGGAGCGGGTGGGCACGGTGCGGTCGGTCGGCGTGTAGGCGGCGGGCTGCGACGTCGGCTGGGAGGTCCCCTGCATTGCGATCTCCATGGGTTTCCGTGGTGGTGCTGACCGTGTTGCGATTTGCATTGCACTAGTGCATAATCTTCTTTGTGCTAGAAGGATATCGGATCAAAGGGCGACGCGCAGCAGAGATTGCGGCGAGCGTCGAGCGCGCGGTGGGATCCGGCGAACTGGAGCCTGGGCAACTGCTTCCACCCATGCGGGAGTTGGCCCTGGAGCTGGGTGTGAATGCCAATACGGTCGCGTCCGCCTACCGGATCCTGCGGGAGCGCGGGGTCATCGAGACCTCCGGGCGCCGGGGCAGCCGGGTGCGCTCCAAGCCGGCCACCACGGGCCGTGAGTACGTCCGGATGGATGTGCCGGACGGGGTGCGGGACGTGGCGAACGGCAACCCCGACCCGGCATTGCTGCCGTCGCTGGCGAAGGCGTTCGCGGCGGCGGGCGAGCAGGGCGACCGGGAGCCCGTGCTGTACGGAGACGCCCTCGTGGAGCCGGAGCTGGCACGCGTCGCACGCGCGGAACTGGACGCCGACGGGGTGCCCGAGGGGCCGCTGACCGTCGCGTCGGGCTCACTGGACGCCATCGAGCGCGTGCTCGCGGCGCATCTCAAGCCGGGGGACACCGTCGCCGTGGAGGATCCCGGCTGGGGCAGTCTGCTCGACCTCGTCCCGGCACTCGGCCTGCGCACGGCCCCGGTGGGCGTCGACGACGAGGGACCGCTCCCCGGTGATGTACGGCGGGCCCTCGACGCCGGGGCACGCGCCCTGATCGTCACGGACCGCGCACAGAACCCGACCGGCGCCGCGGTGAGCGCCACGCGCGCGCGTGCCCTGCGCGCCGTCCTCCGCGAGCACCCGGGGATCCTCCTGATCGAGGACGACCACGGCCACGGCATCGTCGACCTGCCTCTCCAACCCCTCGCCGCCGTCACCCGGCACTGGGCGTTCGTACGCTCGGTCGCCAAGGCATACGGCCCCGACCTGCGCCTCGCCGTCCTCACCGGCGACACCACCACCGTCGACCGCGTGAGTGGCCGGCACCGCCTCGGCCCCGGCTGGGTCAGCCGCGTCACGCAACGGGCCGTGGTCCGTCTGTGGACCGACGGCGCGCACGACCCGCAGGCGGTGGCGGCGGTGTACCGCGAGCGCCGCGAGCTGCTGATCGACGCACTGGCGGAACGCGGGGTCGAGGCACACGGGCGCAGTGGCCTGAACGTCTGGATCCCCGTCCCTGACGAGACCGGCGCGGTGTCCCGCCTCCTGCACTCCGGGTGGGCGGTGGCGCCCGGCGCACGTTTCCGCATGAGCGCCCCGCCGGGCATCCGCATCACGGTGGCCACCCTCGCTCCGGAAGAGGTCGCGCCCTTGGCGGACGCGGTGGCCAAGACCTGGGGCCCGGCACCGACCCGAACTTATGTGTAAGGGGCGAGGGCACTCCCCCCAGGGGCGCGGTCGCGGTGGTAGTGGTCGTCACCATGCTGCAGGCAACCTCGTAGCACAATCGAGACTTACCGCCAGCTATCTCGTAGCCTCACTTACATGTTGAACCTCGAGCGTCTGCGCACCCTCGACGCCCTCTCCCGGCACGGCTCCGTCAGCGGCGCCGCCGAGGGGCTGCATGTCACGACGTCGGCCGTCTCCCAGCAGATGGCCAAACTGGAGCGGGAGGTCGGCCAGCAGCTCCTCGCCAAGAACGGGCGGGGCGTACGGCTCACCGACGCGGGCAGACTGCTCGCCGAGCACGCGGCACGCATCCTGTCCCAGGTCGAACTCGCCCAGTCCGACCTGGAGGCGCACCGCGGGGAAGTGGTGGGGGAGTTGCGGCTGGCCGCGTTCCCGACCGCGGCGCGCGGTCTGTTCCCGGCCGCGCTGTCCCGGCTGCGCTCGGTGCATCCGGGCCTGCGCGTCATCTCGCGGGAGACGGAGCCCGAGCCCGCCGTGCTCGCCGTGATGCGCGGCGACTTCGACCTCGCCGTCGTCCTCGACTGGTACAACAGGCCGCTGCCCATGCCCGACGGGCTGGTCAAGGCGGTCATCCTCGACGACACCGCCGACGTGGCGATGCCCTCGGGACACCGGTACGCGGACCGGGCCGAGGTGGACCTGGAGGACTTCGCCGAGGACGACTGGATCACCTGGGGCGAGAGCGAGTTCTGCCACGAGTGGCTGATCCACACGCTGCGCTCCAAGGGCATCGAGCCGCGCGTCGCACACCGCGCCGAGGAGCACCCCACCCAGCTCGCCCTGGTCGGCGCGGGCCTCGGGGTGTGCGTGGCGCCGAGGCTGGGGCGCGGACCGCTCCCGGAGGGCGTGCGGGCCGTACCCGTGCGGCAGTCGGTGCAGCGCCAGATCTACGCCGTCTGGCGCGCGGAGGCCGACCGCCGCCCCTCGATCCGGGCGGCGGTGGAGGCGCTGCAGACGGCCGGCGAGCAGGTCGAGTAGCTGGAACGCTAAGCGCTCCGCTGGAAGTGCCGCGATGGGCCGTCGATCGTCTGCTGCGCCATCGTGGCTGGTCGCGCAGTTCCCCGCGCCCCTTCAGGGCGCTGCCGTACCGCAGCGGACTTCGCCAAGGCCGCTTAGAGCGAGCCCAGTTTGCGGAAGTCCCAGGACACGATCTTCTCCGGCGTCAGCCGCACCCAGGCGTGCCGGCCGTCGTACGGCATCTCCTGCAGGCTGAAGTTCTTCCGGGCGAACAGGGTCTCCGGGAAGTCGAGTTCGGCGCACAACTCTCCGGTGCGGGGGAACTCGCCCACGAACTCCACGGTTCCGGACAGCTCCACGCCGCGCAACTCGTCGTACTCCTCACCCGTGTCGACCACGATCGCGACCCTGGGGTCGCGCCGCAGGTCGGTCCAGCGCTTGCTGCGCACGACGGAGTACAGCCACATCGAAGTGCCGTCCCAGGCGAACCACAGGGTGCTCACGTGCGGAGCACCGCCGGCCGAGACGGTGGCGACCCGGCAGGTGCGCTGGGTGGCGAGGAACTCGTCCAGTTCACCCGGCGTCATCATGATCTTCCGGCCCCGGCGTTGAGTGACGGTCATGCGGCCCCCTCTATCTCTCACGTCGTGTCAGAGAAGGATCCTGTGATCCTCTGACATCACGTCAGAAAAGGATGGGTCGTCTTCCGTCCGTACGCAATGGCCGTTACGCTCGCCCGCTCCGGAACGCCGTCGACGAGGGGGAACCGTGCCGTCGTACGAACAGCTCAGCGAACTCCTGGACCCGGCGACCACCGTGCTGCTGACCGTCGAGTGCCAGCAGGGGGTCGTCGGGCCGGACAGCGCGCTGCCCGAACTGGCCCGGGAGGCCCGCACCTCGGGAGCCCTCGCCAACGTCGCCCGGCTGGTGGCGGCCGCACACGAGAGCGCGATCCAGGTCGTCCACGCGATCGCCGAGCGCCGCCCGGACGGCCGCGGCGCAAACCGCAACGCCCGTCTCTTCCGCGCCGCCGAACGCCTCCCCGTCCAGCAGCTGTCCGGCACCACGGCGGTGCGCGTCGCCGCCCCGATCGAGGTCACCGATGAGGACTTCGTCGTACGACGGCTGCACGGACTGTCCCCGATCCAGGGCACCGACGTGGACCCGCTGCTGCGCAACCTGGGCTGCCGCACCCTGGTCGTGACCGGTGTCTCGGCCAACGTGGCGATCCCCAATGCCGTCTTCGACGCCGTGAACCGCGGCTACACCGCCGTCGTCCCCGGCGACGCCATCGCGGGAGTGCCCTCCGACTACACCCCCACGATGATCCGCCACACCCTCGCACTGGTCGCCACGGTCGCGACCACGGACGAGGTACTCGGCTGCTTCAAGCGGCCGCGCCGGCCGGCACGCACCTGACCTCAGGCCAGCGTGATCTCGTCCCCGGACACGGTGATCGCCACGGTGGGCAGCGGCTTCGTCGCCGGAACGTGCTTGACGCTGCCGTCCTCGATGGAGAACTGGCTGCCGTGGCACGGGCAGATGATGAGGTCCTTCTCCACCTTGGTCACCGGACAGCCCGCATGGGTGCACTTGTAGGAGAACGCCTTGAACTTGCCCGCCGTGGGCTGGGTGACCACGACGCCGGCGTCGTTGAAGATCTTGCCGCTGCCCTCCGGAATGTCCGACGTCTTGGCCACGACGGTGCCGCCGGAGCCGGACGAGGCGCTGGCGCTCCCGCCGGCATCACCGCCGCTCGCATTCGCGCCGGCCTGGGTGTCCGAGGCGTCGGAGGAGTCGTCGTCCGAACCGCACGCGGTCAGCGCGACGGCGAGCCCCGCCGCGCCCACCGCCGCGATGACGGTACGGCGGGCAGGGCCCGCAACGGGGGGAAGTGATTCGCTGCTCATGCTGACGTTCCCTTCCATTCAAGATTCGTCGAATGTTCTGGGGTACGGCCCGCCGCCACCGGTTGTTCAGCCTGTGAGCTGTCGTTTTGCTGTCGGCCAGTAATCTGGGGCGATGCTCAAGGAAGTGATCGCGACCCGCTACATCACGCCCCTGCGGGAGGGCGGATCGCTGCCGGGACTCGTCGAGGCCGACGACTTCGGGACGTACGTCATGAAGTTCACCGGCGCCGGACAGGGCCGCAAGACCCTCGTCGCCGAGGTCGTCTGCGGTGAACTCGCCCGCCGGCTGGGCCTGCGGGTGCCCGGGCTCGTGACGATCGGCCTCGACGCCGTGCTGGGGCTCGGCGAGCCCGATCAACAGGTGCAGGAGCTGCTGAGGTCCAGCGGCGGCACCAACCTGGGCATGGACTTCCTCTCCGGCGCCCTCGGCTTCGACCCGCTGGCCTTCCGGGTGAGCCCCGAGGAGGCCGGACGGATCGTCTGGTTCGACGCCCTGGTGAACAACGTCGACCGCTCCTGGCGCAACCCCAACCTGCTGATGGTCCACGGCGAGGTGTGGCTCATCGACCACGGCGCCACCATGATCTGGCACCACAACTGGCCCGGCGCCGAGACCTCGGCGGCCCGCCCCTACGACGCCTCGGACCACGCCCTCGCCCGGTTCGGGCCCGATCTCGCCGGCGCCGCCGCAGAGCTGGCACCCCGCGTCACCGAGGACCTCCTGGCCGAGGTCACAGCCGAGATCCCGGACGCCTGGCTGGCCGACGAACCCGGCTTCGACACCCCGGACGACCTCCGGCGCGCCTATGTGCTGCCGCTGCTCGCCCGGGCCGCCGCCGTCCACGAGCGCGTCACCGGAACCGAGGAGGGCAAGTGAGCGAGCGCCACATCCACATGGCCGGCCATGTGGTCGAGCGCCACATCATCCGGGGCGCGCGGACCGGCGACCGGGACGTCTTCGAGTACGCCCTCCTGCGCGTCGTACCGCGCGTGGAGCGCGGTGAGTGCATCAACGCCGGCGTGCTCGTCTACTGCCGCGCCCAGGCCTATGTCGGCGCCCGCACCCACCTCGACGAGGCGCGGCTGCTGGCCCTCGACCCGGGCGCGGACGTGGCCGGCATCCGGGCCGCGCTCGGGGCCGTGGAGAGCGTGTGCGGCGGCGGCGACGGGGCGGGGCAGGCCGCGGGAGACGACGCCGGACGGCGCTTCCGCTGGCTGATTGCGCCGCGCTCCACGGTCGTCCAGCCGGGACCGGTGCACACTGGGCTCACCGCTGATCCGGCAGCCGAGACGGAGCGCCTGCTCGACCTGCTGGTGAGGTAATGGATCACACCCGGGCCGCGTGCCGTTGACACCGAGTGCCAGGCCTTCTAGCGTCACGTCTGCCGAAGGTACTAAGCGGTCGCTCACCAAGCGGGCGCAGCCGAAGACGGACATACCGAAGACGGACGTACTTTCGTGCGGGCGTAGTTTTCTCGAGGGCGAGGAGAAGCAGCAATGTCCACCACTGAGCAGCGGGTCGCCGTGGTCACCGGCGGAGCGCGCGGCATCGGTGCCGCCACCGCCGTACGACTGGCCGCCGAGGGCCGCGCGGTAGCCGTGATCGACCTCGACGAGGCCGCCTGCAAGGACACCGTGGAGAAGATCACCGCGGCCGGCGGCAAGGCCCTCGCGGTCGGCGCCGACGTCTCCGACGAGGCCCAGGTCGAGGCCGCCGTCGCGCGCGTGGCCCAGGAACTCGGCGCGCCCACCATCCTGGTCAACAACGCGGGCGTGCTGCGCGACAACCTGCTGTTCAAGATGAGCGTCTCCGACTGGGACACGGTCATGAACGTCCACCTGCGCGGCGCCTTCCTGATGTCCAAGGCCGTCCAGAAGCACATGGTCGACGCAGGCTTCGGCCGTATCGTCAACCTGTCCTCGTCCTCGGCCCTCGGCAACCGCGGCCAGGTCAACTACTCGGCAGCCAAGGCCGGTCTTCAGGGCTTCACCAAGACCCTCGCCAAGGAGCTCGGCAAGTTCGGCATCACGGCCAACGCCGTCGCCCCCGGATTCATCGCCACCGACATGACCGCCGCCACCGCCGCGCGCGTGGGCATGGGCTTCGAGGACTTCAAGGCCGCGGCCGCCACCCAGATCCCCGTGGCGCGGGTCGGCGAGCCGGACGACATCGCCAACGCCATCGCCTTCTTCACGGGCGAGGCGGCCGGATTCGTCTCCGGCCAGGTGCTGTACGTCGCCGGCGGACCGCTCGACTAGGAGATCACCCACTCATGACTGAACTGCCCGCACTCTCCGGCAAGGTCGCCGTCGTCACCGGCGCCAGCCGCGGCATCGGCTACGGCGTCGCCGAGGCGCTGCTCGCCCGCGGCGACCGTGTGGTCATCACCGGCCGCAATGAGGACGCCCTCAAGGAGGCCGTCGACCGGCTCGGCGCCGAGCGCGTCATCGGCGTGGCCGGCAAGGCGCACGACCTGGACCACCAGACCGAGGTCGTCGAGCGCACCATGGAAGCCTTCGGCCGCGTCGATCACCTGATCAACAACGCCGGTACCAACCCGGTGTTCGGCCCGATCGCCGACCTTGACCTGAATGTGGCGCGCAAGGTCTTCGAGACCAACGTGATCTCCGCGCTCGGCTTCGCGCAGAAGACCTGGCACGCCTGGCAGAAGGACAACGGCGGCGCGATCGTCAACATCGCCTCCGTGGCGGGCCTCGCGCCCTCGCCCTTCATCGCCGCGTACGGCGTCAGCAAGGCCGCGCTGATCAACCTGACCCAGCAGCTCGCGCACGAGTTCGCGCCCAAGGTGCGGGTCAACGCGATCGCCCCGGCCGTCGTGAAGACCCAGTTCGCCAAGGCTCTCTACGAGGGCCGGGAGGCGGAGGCGGCCGCCGCCTACCCGCTGGCCCGGCTCGGTGTGCCCTCCGACATCGGCGGCGCCGCCGCCTTCCTCACCTCCGAGCAGTCCGACTGGGTCACCGGCCAGACGCTCGTCGTCGACGGCGGCATCTTCCTGAACGCCGGCGTTTCCTGACGCGACCCGTTGCGACCGTAACGATCGGGTACCCGAGGGCGCCGTTTCCTTGACGGAAACGGCGCCCTTGTCGTCCCAGAAGAGGGGCACAGGGAAATGACAACGTCGTCATAAACAAGCTGATCAAGGCCCCTGTACGAACCGGGTTCAACCTTCGTGACACTGCGGTATGGTCTGCCGACCCTTGGTACGGCAGATCGAGGAGCAAGCGCGTGTTCAACCGGAACCGAGGCCTGCAGCAGGCGGCGGCCATAGCGTCCATATCGTCGCTGGTGGCCGGATGCGGCGTCCTCTCGTCGGACTCCTCCGACGACAAGGGAGCCATCGTGGTCGGGACGACCAGCGCGCCCAGCACACTGGATCCCGCCGCCTCCTGGGACCAGTCCTGGGAACTGTTCCGAAACATTTACCAGACGCTGCTCAGCTACCCCTCCGGGGCGACCGCGCCGCAGCCGGACGCAGCGGACAACTGCCGCTTCTCGGACAGCTCGAACACTACGTACAGATGTGAGCTCCGTTCGGGCCTGACGTTCTCCGACGGGCACACGCTCGACGCCAAGGCGGTCAAGTACTCGATCGACCGGATCCGGAAGATCAACGTCAACGGCGGGCCCGCCGGCCTGCTCGGCAGCCTCGACCGGGTGCAGGTGCTGGGCGACCGGGAGATCGTCTTCCACCTCAACAAGGCCGACGCGACCTTCCCGTTCGTGCTCGCGACGCCCGCCATGTCGATCGTCGACCCCGAGGAGTACCCGGCCGGCTCCCTGCGCAAGGACAGCAAGGTCTACGGCTCCGGGCCGTACACGCTCCAGGCGTACGACGACGGCAAGAAGGCCGAACTCGTCAAGAACGACAACTACAAGGGCTACGCCCAGCGCCAGAACGGCGCGGTGACCATCCGCTACTTCCAGGACTCGTCCGCCATGGTCACCGCGCTGAAGGACAAGAAGCTCGACGTCGCCTTCCGCGGCCTCAACGCCGACGACATCGTCGACCTCCAGAAGCACGACGTCGGCGGGAACCTCCAACTCGTCGAGGGCGCCGGGATCGAGATCAACTACCTGGTGTTCAACCCGAAGGACGGCTGGGCCGGCAAGGCCGCGGTCCGCAGGGCCATCGCTCAGATCGTCGACCGAGGCGCGATCGCGCACAAGGTCTACAGGGACACCGTCGAGCCGCTGTACTCCATGGTCCCCAAGGGGCTGACCGGGCACACCACCGATTTCTTCGACGACTTCGGGAACCCCAGCACCTCCAAGGCCCGCAAGATCCTCGCCGACGCCGGCATCAAGCAGCGCGTACCGCTCACCCTCTGGTACACCAGTGACCGATACGGCTCCTCCACCAAGCTGGAGTTCGCCGAGATCAAGCGCCAGCTGGAGGACTCCGGCCTCTTCACGATCACCCTGAAGAGCCGCCCCTGGAAGACGTATGTGACGGGCTACCAGAAGGGCGAGTACCCGGTGTTCGGGCGCGGCTGGTTCCCCGACTTCCCGGACCCCGACAACTTCATCGCGCCGTTCGTCGGCAACCAGAACGCGCTGGGCACGCCGTATCCGGCGCCCGAGATCACCGGGGTGCTGCTGCCCCGTTCCCGCGGTGAGAGCGACCGCGCCAACGTGGTCTCCGACTTCGAGCAGGCCCAGCAGATCCTGGTGGACGACGCGCGGCTGCTGCCGCTGTGGCAGGGCAAGCAGTTCGTGGCCGCGAGCGACGAGATCTCCGGGGCGGAGCGGGCGCTGGACCCGTCGACGATCATGATGATGTGGGAGCTGTACCGCAAGACCAGCTGGTAGCGCCCGGTTGTCAGTGGCCGCCTGTAGGTTCTGAGGCCTGAAGTGACCGCACGACATAAGGACGTTGACGTGACCGACATCGCCATGCTGCCCGAGTCCTGGCGCGGGGTCCTGGGCGACGAACTGCAGCAGCCCTACTTCAAGGAGCTGACGGAGTTCGTGGAGGAGGAGCGGGCGAAGGGTCCCGTCCACCCTCCGCGCGAGGAGGTCTTCGCCGCGCTGGACGCCACGCCCTACGACCGGGTGAAGGTCCTGATCCTCGGCCAGGACCCGTACCACGGCGAGGGACAGGGTCATGGCCTGTGCTTCTCGGTCCGTCCCGGCGTGAAGACCCCGCCCTCCCTGCGCAACATCTACAAGGAGATGAAGGAGGAGCTGGGCACGCCGGTCCCGGACAACGGCTATCTGATGCCGTGGGCCCAGCAGGGCGTCCTGCTGCTCAACGCGGTGCTCACGGTGCGCGGCGGCGAGGCCAACTCGCACAAGGGCCGGGGCTGGGAGAAGTTCACCGACGCCGTGATCCGCGCGGTGGCCGACCGGCCCGACCCGGCTGTCTTCGTGCTGTGGGGCAACTACGCGCAGAAGAAGCTCCCGCTGATCGACGAGACACGGCACGTGGTGGTCAAGGGCGCGCACCCCTCACCGCTGTCCGCGAAGAAGTTCTTCGGCTCCCGCCCGTTCACGCAGATCGACGAGGCGGTCGCGCTCCAGGGCCACCGGCCGATCGACTGGACCGTCCCGAACCTGGGCTGACCGCCGCGGGCCGGTTCCCGGCGGGCCAGGCCCGGTCCCGCCTGACCGGAATCGCCCGACGCTGCGGCTAGCGTCGATCAGGACAGCCGACCAGCCGGCGAGTGTACGGAGGACGCGGTGGCCAAGGGACAGGAGCAGGCGGCGCCGGATGCCGTGATGACGCGGATCGGGCAGGTCGTCATGCTCCATCACGCGGGCGACCGCGAGGAGGCCCGGCACCGCTTCCTCGAGCTGTGGGCGGAGCTCGGCGAGGACGGCGACCCGCTGCACCGCTGCACCCTCGCCCACTACATGGCCGACACCCAGGACGACCCCGCAGACGAACTGGCATGGGACCTGCGGGCGTTGACGGCCGCCGAGGAACTCACCGACGACCGCCTCGCCGAACACGAGGGCGCGCTCGCGGTACGCGCGCTCTGCCCCTCGCTGCATCTGAACCTGGCGGCCGACTATGTGAAGCTCGGCCGCAGCGGGGCCGCCCGCACCCATCTGCGGCGCGCCCGCGGCGCGGCCGATGCCCTGGGGGAGGACCCGTACGGGGACGGGGTGCGGGCGGCCATCGAGAGGCTGGAACTGCGGCTGGGGGAGGAGCCGGACGGAGGCGGATGGTGGGGCCCGCCACGGCAGCGGCTCTAGCCGGAGAGGCTACGGCTGTCTCAACTCCCATATGTCTGCTCGCAGATGACCGCCTCCGGGCTGTCCGCCCGCCAGCCCCCGTACTGCCTGCCGAGCGCACACACGTCCGTGCGGTCCGGGACCGGTGTGGTCCCGTCCGGGATGCCGACCCGCGGCCGCCCGTGGTGTCCGGACTCCGGCTGCGCCGCCCGGGGACGGGACCGCTGCGGCGAGCGAGACGCCGGCTGCTCCGCCGACGCCGACGCCGTGGCCGACGGACCGTGCCGCTTCGGAATCTCCGGCTCCGCCCGCCGGGACGGGCCGATCATCTCCAGCGCCTCACGGGCCGGCGCCTGCACGATCCTGCCGTCCGGCTCACCGTTCGGCTCACCGTTCGGGCGTGGGGCCGAGGGCCGTGACGGTGTCGACGGCGACGGGCCGGACACGGGCGGGCGCTGGACCGTCACACAGCCGGTGAGGGCCGAGACGGCCACGGTGACCAGGAGCGTTGCGGTGGTCGTCGTTCGATGCACCCGCGCAACAATGTCGCCTCCGGCAGCCCGCCGGACAGCGGACGAGCGGAGCATGCCCCGCACGGGTGATCTCCCGCCCCGTACGGGGGCCGCGCAGGTGGTCCGGGTGACGTCAGTCGCCCGTGGCACCGTCGATGCGCTCGCGGAGCAGGTCGGCGTGGCCGTTGTGCCGCGCGTACTCCTCGATCATGTGGGTGTAGATCCAGCGCAGGTTGAAGCGCTCGCCGGTGCGCCGGTGCTTGCCCTCGGAGACGCCGTCCAGGGCGAAGCGGGCCGCGTGCCGCCGAGCGGCCTCGATCTCGGTCTGCCAGGTGGCGTACGCCTTCGCCCAGGTGTCCGCCTCGGTGAGCCGGAACTCGCCGTCCGGGTCCTCGTCGGTGTAGTAGATCGGCCCGGCCTGCTCGTCCGCCAGGACGCGGCAGAACCAGCTCCGCTCCACCTCCGCCATGTGCCGCACCAGCCCCATGAGGGACAGCGTGGAGGGCTCCACCGAAGGGGTCCTGAGCTGCTCGTCCGTCAGGCCCTCGCACTTCCAGGCCAGGGTCTGCCGGTGGTAGTCCAGCCAGCCCTCCAGCATCGTGCGTTCGTCGGCGGTGGTCGCGGGTTCACGGCGCTCGGTCGTCATGACCGCATCCTTTCCCAACGGATCCGGTCCGGCCAGGATTTTCAGCCGCCGGGCATCCCGTCCAGCACCTCGCCGAGCCGCTGCCCGCCTTCCACCGCGGTCGGGTGGCCCTTCTCGGTGACGCCGCGCGCGCCATGCCGCCCATGCTCGGGCAGGGCGGCAACCAGGCCATCGAGGACGCGATCGGGCTCGCACACCACGGCGACGACCTCGCCGCCTGCACGGCCGCCCGGCTGCCTCGTACGACGGCCGTCGCCCGCCAGTCCGTGAAGGCGGCCCGCCTCAACATGATGAGCAACCTTGCCGCGATCGCCGCACTGTCCAAGGCGGTACCCGCGCTCCTCCTGCGCAGCTTCGATTCGGCCGGCGGCCGCCGCAGCAGCCGTATGCTTCGGGCAGGACCCGGCAGGCAACCCCCTAGAGGAGACCACCCCGTGAAGGTCGGCTGCATCGGACTCGGCGACATCGCGCAGAAGGCCTACCTTCCGGTGGTCGGCGGCCTGCCCGGAGTCGAGCTGCACCTGCAGACGCGGACCCCGGCGACGCTCGACCGGGTCGGCGACGGCCTCCACCTCCCGGCGGACCATCGGCACGCCACCCTGGACGCGTTGCTCGCCCAGGACCTCGACGCCGCCTTCGTGCACGCGCCCACCGCCGTGCACCCGGAGATCGTGACCCGGCTCCTGGAGGCGGACGTGCCGACCTACGTCGACAAGCCGCTCGCCTACGAACTCGCCGACTCCGAGCGGCTGGTGGCCCTCGCCGAGGAGCGCGACGTCTCGCTCGCCGTCGGCTTCAACCGGCGCTACGCCCCCGGGTACACGCAATGCGCCGAGCACCCGCGCGAGTTGATCCTCCTGCAGAAGAACCGGATCGGGCTGCCGGAGGAGCCGCGCTCGATGATCCTCGACGACTTCATCCACGTCGTGGACACGCTGCGCTTTCTGGCGCCCGGGCCCGTCGACGACGTGACCGTGCGCGCCCGCGTCGAGGACGGGCTGCTGCACCATGTCGTGCTGCAGCTGGCCGGGGACGGGTTCACCGCGCTGGGCGTGATGAACCGGCTCAGCGGTTCGGCGGAGGAGATCCTCGAGGTGTCCGGGCAGGACACCAAGCGCCAGGTGCTCAACCTCGCCGAGGTGATCGACCACAAGGGCCAGCCGACGGTGCGGCGCCGCGGCGACTGGGTGCCGGTGGCCCGGCAGCGCGGCATCGAGCAGGCCGTGCTGGCCTTCCTCGACGCCGTGCGCGCGGGCAAGGTGCTCAGCGCCCGGGATGCGCTGGCGACTCACGAACTGTGCGAGCGGGTGGTACGTGCGGTTCAGGACCGGGCCGCCTGAGCCGCACGGTCCGTACGCCTTCGCTCGCACACCACGCGGCGAGGATCAACAGGGCGCCGTGCACCGGCCAGTCGCCGTAGCGGACGTACGGGGTGATGCCGTGCGCCAGTGGTATGTCATATACCACCGCCCTGCTGGAGCTCGTGCCGAGCCACGGGCCGAGGCGCTGCCCGCCGGCCCCGTACACGGCCGAGACCCCCGTCAGCGTCGAATGCACCATGGGGCGGCCGGTCTCGGCGGCGCGCAGCGCGGCGAGCGAGGCATGCTGCTCGGGAGCCCAGCTGTGCTGGAACGACGAGGTCGCCGACTGCGCTATCAGCACCTCGGCGCCGTCCTGTGCGAGATGGCGGCTCATGTCGGGGAACGCCGACTCGAAGCAGATCATCGGTCCGACGCGCAGTCCGTGCCCGACGTTCATGACGACCTGCTCCGTGCCGCGCCTGCGGTCCTCGCCGGCCGCCTTGCCGACGGAGGTCGCCCAGCCGAGCGCGGAGCGGAACGGGACGTACTCGCCGAACGGCACGAGCCGCATCTTGTCGTAGCGGTCGCCGGTCAGGCCGTCCGGGCCGACCAGCACCGAACTCTTGTAGATACCGGGCTTGTCGGAGCGCCGGGCGTCCACGTTGACCAGGATGTCGGACCCCGTCTCGCGGGAGAGCGCGGCGATCCGCTTCGCGAGGTCGGGCCGGTCGCCGAGGTCGAAACCGACGCTGCTCTCGCCCCACACGACCAGGTCGATGCCCTGTCCGGACTGCCCGGACCGGCTTTTGTCTCCGGTCCCTCCGGTCTGTCCGACGAGTTGCCGGGTGAGCTGCTCCTCGCGGTCGAAGCGTTTGTCGGCGCCGTCCATGACGCCGGGCTGCACCACGGCGATTCGCACCCGGCCGTCGACATCGGGGCGCGGTGACCACACCCAGGCCGCCGAGGTCGCGGCCGCGGTCGCGACGAGGCCCGCCACGGCCGGAACCCGCGCCTGGCGGACCGACACCAGCACGGCGAACGAGAGATTGACGGCCACCACCAGGAAGCTGAGCAGCCACATCCCGCCGACCGAGGCGAGCCGCAGCGCGGGCTCCACCTGCCACTGACTGGAGCCGAGCACGCCCCACGGGCCGCCCAATCCCTGCCAGGAGCGGACGAGTTCGACCACCAGCCACCCCGACGGCAGCACAACGAGCGCGGCGACCACGCGCCCCGGCCCGGGCACCCCGCTCAGAAAGCGCCGCACGAGCCAGCCCCAGGGGGCCCACAGCGCACCCAGCATCGCGGCGATGAGGAAGATGAACACATGCAGGCTCGGCAGCAGCCAGTGATGCACGGCCACCAGATAGCCGAACCCGCCGCACCAGCCGTCGTAGGCCGCCCGTTTCCCGGTCGGCGCGGAGCGGGCCAGTGCGATCCAGGGGACCAGGGCCACGTAGGCGAACCACCACAGCGACGGGGCGGGGAACGCCAACACGGGCAGGGCGCCCGCCAGTACGGCGATCGCCGAGCGCCGCCAAGGGGAGGCGAGCCAGTGACCGAGGGTCTTCATACGGGGTCTCCCTACCCGGCGGGTGGCTCCAGTGTGCGTGCTGTCGATGATCGTGGACAGAGGGCCCCCTGATCAGTCGGCCGCCGGAGCCGCGTGCGGCTCGGGCAGGCGGCGCCACTTCTCCTGTAAGACGACCTCGCGCAGCCGCCAGCCGTCGTGCGTCCGCAGCAGTCCGAAGGCGTAGCGGCCGCCGCACACGAAGTCGGGAGCGGCCGATGCCTCTCCGTCCGCCGCGAAGCGCATCGGGTTGACGTAGTCGGCCTGCACGCGCGCGGTGTCTCCGGTGTCCTGCTCCAGGATCCCGAACCGCACCCGGCGGTTGACGATCAGATGTTGCCGCATGCCGAACAGCAGCATGTTCTCGGCGAGCCACGCGGCGATCTGTCCGGCGCTTCCCTCGATGCCGCCGGCCGAGCGGTAGTCCGCCCGTCCGTCGGGTGTGAACAGCCCGCGGTACACCTCCCATTCACCGTCGTCGACGGCCACCGCGTAGTCGGTGACCACTTCGTCGACGGCCAGCCGGTCCATCACGGTCGCGAGCTCCACACGCTGCGTCATCGGCTCAGTGTTGGGCATGGGACGTGCCGGGCCAAGGGGGTGGGCGGCAACAAGCCAACTTCCGTGTCCGTGCCCGCCGTTCGAAGTCCGCTGCGCCGGACGCCGATGAGCGCTTCTTATACTGACCGCATGATCACCGTTCCGATCGGCGCGCTCGAAGTGGCCATGGTCCAGTCGGGCGCCCGAGCCGCAGACACACTGCGGGACACCACCGAGTTCGTCCGCCGTATCGAAGACCTGGGCTACCTGCGACTCTGGTACGCCGAGCACCACCACTCCCCGGCCATCGGAGCGTTTCCGCCCGTTGTCCTGACCGCGCACGCGGCCGCGTCGACGTCGTCGATCCGTCTCGGTTCCGGTGGCGTGCTCGCCCCGAACCACGCCCCGATCATGCTGGCGGAGCAGTTCGGCACGCTGGCCGCACTGCACCCGGGCCGGATCGACCTGGGTATCGGCCGTGGACCGGGCACCTTCGACGAGCCGACGGCACGGGCTCTGCGGCGCGGGGCCGGACCGACGACGGACGACGGATACCGCGACGATGTGTCGGCCACCCTGCGTTTCCTGGTGGACGAGGTCGCGCTCGGCCCGCTCCCGGAACCATGGCTGCTGTCGTCGAGCACGGCCGGCGCGGCGCTTGCCGCGGAACTCGGACTGCCGATCGCCTTCGCCCATCACATTCGCCCTGACAACACCCTCGCCGCACTCGGTCACTACCGAGAGCATTTCTCCCCTTCCCGCTGGTGCGAGCGCCCCCGCGTGCTGATCTGCGTGGAAACGGTGTGCGCCGAGACGCAGCAGGAGGCGGCCCGGCTCGCGGGCCCGATGGACGTCGTCAAGGCCGGCCTTCTCAAGGGACGGGGCGACCTTCCCTTCCCCACCCCCGAAGAGGCGGCCGCCCACTCGTTCACCGCGGAGGAGACGCAGGCGCTGGCGAGCTTCCGCGCCCAACAGGCACACGGTTCGCCCGACGCCGTCGCAAAGCACCTGACGGACCTCGTGGACGTGACGGGCGCCGACGAGCTCATGCTGGTGACGCCCGTCTATGCGCTGGCCGACCGCCTGAGGTCGTACGAACTCGTCAAGCAGCACCTCATGATGCCGGCGGCGTTCTCGGAGGCCCCCTAGCGGAAGATCCGGTCCAGTTGGTGGTGCAGAACGTCGGTGGCCGCCTCCGGGGTGCGCTGGCCGACCAGGACGCTGGTGCCGAGTCCCGCCGACATGGCGAGCAGGCTGACCGCCTCCAACCGGGCGTCCGTACCAGGGCTCAGGAGTCCCGCTTCCTCGGCCTGTCCGAGGAGCGCGGTCAGGGCCTTCTCGGCGGCATCGGGGTTCCTGATGAACGGCTGGGCGGCAAGGGCCTCGTCGGTCACGGCCAGAACGGCGTACGAGGTGTAGAGGAAGTGGAAGGTGCGGCTCTCCTCGTCGGTCGGCAAGGCCGCCATCAGCAGCGCCTCCGCCGTCGCGCGCGGGCCCGGTCCGCCCCCCGCCGCCTCCAGCCGGGCGGCGACCCGCTCCCCGAACCTCTCCGCCAGCTGCTGCAGGCCGAAGAGCAGCAGCTTCTCCTTGGTCTCGAAGTAGTACTGGACGAGCCGTAGCGACACATCTGCCTCGGCCGCCACCTCCCGCATCCCCACGGCGTGCAGCCCGCGTCGCCCGGCGACCCGGATGAGCGCCGCGGCGATCTCGTTACGTCGTTGTGCGTGGTCCACCCGCTTCGGCATGGGTCCTGCCTCGCCCTCGGTACGGCCGGCCCGACCGCCGGACCGCGCCACCTTCATGGTACAGCTGTATCAAATTGATGATACGGTCGTACCACGAACAGGCGATCGCTTCTGGAGGTGGCCATCCGTGCCCGAGACCACGACCCGCGACCGTGCCCGACCCGATGTCGGGCGGTACGTCAACGACGCGCTGCGCGACCGCTACTTCAGCGCGTGCGACGCCGTGTACGCCATGGGGGCCCAGTCGATCGCGGAGACGGACGTGGCGACGACCTTCGGGACAACGCACGTCTACCGTTACGGCCCCGCCGACCCGGCAGGAGCATCCCGGACCCCGGTCGTCCTAGTGCACGGCGCCGGCAGCTGCTCCGCGATGTGGTACCCGAACACCCCCGCGCTCAGCGCCGAACGGCCCGTCTACGCGATCGACACCCCCGGCGACCCGGGCCGCAGCGTGCAGCGCCAGGCCATCCACCAGCCGGAACGCGCCGCGCAGTGGCTCGAGGAGACTCTCGCCGGACTGGGCCTCGACCGCGTCCACCTCGTCGGTTCCTCGTACGGCGGATGGCTCGCCCTGAACCAGGCGCACCGCAGGCCCGGTCGCCTCGCCTCGGTCACCCTGCTCGACCCCGGCGGTCTGGAGAAGGTCGGACTGCGCTTCTTCGTCTGGATCTTCGTCAGCCTGTTCGCGACCTTCGCCCCCAAGGCCCTGCGCCCGCGACTGGCGCGCCTGCTCGAGCAGCCGGTCCTGATCGTGCCGGAACTGCGGACGATGATCCGACTCGGCGTCCGCGCCTACCGCATTCGGCGCCCGGCTCCACTGCCCCTGTCCGACACGGAACTGTCCACTGTGCGCACCCCGCTCCATCTGGTGCTCGGCAGGCGAAGCCTCCTGGTGCATCCCCGGCGCCAGGTGGAGCGAGTGCCGCGCCTGGTGCCGGGCGCCAGGGCCGAGATCGTCTCAAGTACCGGTCATGGACCGCAGATCGACCATGCGGACGAGGTCAATCGCCGGATGCTGGGGTTCATGGACGCGGTGGGCTGACCGGCGGGTGCTGGAGCGCCGGGAATTCAGTGCGTGGACCGCAGTCGCTCGAATGCGGTCGGTCGCGGGCGGCCGGGCACGAACTCCTTGATGTGCAGGGCGCATTCGCGTGCGGTGGAGCAGCCGGTGTCGCACGCGACGTCGTAGAGGCCGTGCGCATGCACGTGCTTCAGCCGGCGGGCGGCAATGCCGGCCGGCCGGTCGCCGCGTTCGCGCTCCCGGCGCTCCAACTCCTCTACGGGACAGTGCACTCCGACGAGCACCATGTTGTGGGGTACCAGGACGGACAGGCAGTCCTGCAACCGCCACCCGGCGATCAACACATGGTCCACCACGACGTTGTTGCCGGCGGCGGCCGTCCCGGCGACCGCCCGATGGAACCTACGGCTCGTCGAGGATGCCAAGACCTTTGTCTTCAGGCGGCCTTGATGACGTCGCGGCGGATCGCCGCCGCCCACTCGACCACCAACAGCTCGTACTCCGCGCGCTCCTGGGCCGACAGGGAACCGCCCGCGCGCATCCAGAGCGCACGGATCTGCTCGTTCACCTCGGTGGCGCAACGCACGGAACCAGGGGTCACGGAATCGGGGGACATGCGCACAAGCCTAGGGGCAAGCACTGACACTGCGCTACCGGACAGCTACGCACTCCGTATGTGATGGGTCACGGATTTTCGCGGCTGCACATCGGTACTGACTCGTCAGTCAGTCGATCCGGGCCGCAACAAGGCTATTTCTGCTGCTCGGCCCAGACCCGGGACCAGTCCAGGAGCGGTCCCATCGCCGTGACCAGGTCGGTGCCCAGCGGTGTGAGGTGCCAGGTCGACTCGGTGGTCGGGGCGGCGATCCCCGCCTCCCGCAGTTCGGCCAGACGTGTGGACAGAACGCTGGAGGACATGGCGTCGCACCGGCGTTGGAGGTCCCGGAAGCCGATCGGGTCGCCGTGCTGGTGGAGTTCCCAGATCACGCGCAGCGTCCAGCGTCGGCCCAGCAGGTCCAGCGCCGCCATGACGGGGCGACCGGTGGTGGATCCGCGCACGGGGCGGCCGGGGGTGGGTGGCGGTCCCATGGGCCTCCGCTCCGTGCTCGCCGTTCTGTCTCCCGCTCCTGCCGTCCCTCACTCTTGCGCTTCGATTTCAGAAGCGCAAGAGTAGGTGGGCATGAAACAGCGCATCGACGGCGTCGCACCGCCCTATCCGCCCGAAACCGCCCGCGCGTTGCACCGGTGGATGCCGCCGGGCGTCGCCCGCGAACCCCTGATGCTCTTCAAGGTCCTGGAACGCCACCCCGAACTCGCCTCCCGTATGCGGGCGTTGGGCGCCGGCCTGCTCGTCCACGGCCGACTGGCCGACGCCGACCGCGAGCTCGTGATCGCCCGCGTCTGCGCCCGGTGCGGCTGCGCCTACGAGTGGGGTGTCCACATGGCGACGTACGCCACCGCGGCCGGTCTCACGCCGCGACAGGTCACCCTGACCGCGACCGGCACCCCCGACGACCCGGCCTGGTCACCCCGACAGGCCGCGCTGCTCCGGGCCGTTGACGAACTGCACGACAACGCGCGGCTGACCGACGCCGCCTGGTCCGGCCTGCGCGAGCACCTCGACGAGCGCGAAGCCCTCGAGTTCCTCGTCCTGGCCGGCTGGTACCGCACCATCGCCTACGTGGCGGGCGGCGCCGAGATCGAGCCCGAACCGTGGGCGCTCGCCCTGCCCGGGCAGTAGATCACTCCGCCGATTCCGCCGCGTGCGGGCTCAGCACCCCCGCCGTCACCAGGGCGATGATCACGATGCCGAGCGCGATGCGGTACCAGACGAACGGCATGAAGCTCTTGGTCGAGATGAACTTCATGAACCATGCGATGACGGCGTACCCGACCGCGAAGGCGATCACCGTCGCGAACATCGTCGGGCCCCAGGAGACGTGATCGCTCTCCATCGCGTCCTTGACCTCGAACAGGCCGGAGGCCAGCACCGCGGGAACGGCGAGGAGGAAGGAGTAACGGGCCGCGGCCTCGCGTTTGTAGCCCATGAACAGTCCGCCGCTGATGGTGGCGCCGGAGCGGGAGACGCCGGGGACGAGGGCCGCCGACTGGCACAGGCCGTAGATCAGGCCGTCCTTCACGCTCAGGCTCTCGAGAGTCTTGCGCTGCTTGGGCGCCCGGTGCCGGCCGCCGGTCTCGTCGCGCGCCGCCAGCCGGTCGGCGATGCCGATGACCACACCGACGACGATCAGCATCGTCGCGGTGATCCGCAGGTCGCGGAACGGCCCCTCGATCTGGTCCTTGAACAGCAGCCCGAGCACGCCGATCGGGATCGAGCCGACGATCACCAGCCAGCCCATCTGCGCGTCGTGGTTCCGGCGCATTTCCTTGTCCGCCAGTGAGCGCGCCCACGCCGAGATGATCCGCCCGATGTCCTTGCGGAAGTAGATCAGTACAGCGGCTTCGGTGCCGATCTGCGTGATCGCCGTGAAGGCCGCACCAGGGTCCTTCCAGCCGGAGAAGGCGGCGGTCAGTCGCAGGTGCGCGCTGGAGGAGACCGGGAGGAACTCGGTCAGCCCCTGGACGAGTCCGAGGATGAGCGATTCAAACCAAGACATGAAGGTACGGAGTCCAAGTGCTGATGGTGGAAAGGGCGCCGGGCACACCGCGCCGCCGGGCGCGCTGATCACCTGGCAGCGTAGCGTCCGGGGGTGGCGGGCCCGGCACAGGGGTTTCACGGGCGGCCCGCGGCCACGGCGATGTGCACGGCATTCCGCATGGCGATCTGCACGGCATTCCGCATGGCGATCCCATGGTTGACCAGGTGCGGGGGCTGAGCTTACGTTTCAGCGGAGGGGAAAGCGCTTGCTGCTCCTCCTCGTCGGCCAGTTGTCCCCGGAGGAGCGCTGATCACTTCCATGTCCACGTCCGAGACCCACTCCGGGACGTCCAGGCCTCCCTCCGCCCCCTTCGCCGGCAGGCGCATCCGGGCCGCCGTCATCGGCACCGGCGCCATCGGCCGGGGCTCACACCTGCCCGCGCTGGCCGAGCTCGCCGAGGAGGGCGAGACGGAGGTCGTCGCCGCCGTCGACATCGATGCCACCGCGGTCGAGGAGTTCTGCCGGGCGACCGGGATCCCGCACGCGTACACCGACCTGGACCGGATGCTGAGCGAGCAGCGCCCCGACCTGGTGAGCATCTGCACCCCGCCGACGCTGCACCGTGAGCAGACGATCGCCGCGCTGCGTGCCGGGGCGTGGGTGTGGTGCGAGAAGCCGCCGGTGCCGACGCTCGCCGACTACGACGCCGTGGAGGCCGAGGAGGGCGTGGCCGGGGGCCCGTACGCGTCGATCGTCTTCCAGCACCGCTTCGGGTCCGGTACCCGGCACGTGCGGCGACTGCTCGCCGAGAAGGCCGTGGGCCGGCCGCTCGTGGCGCACTGCCAGACCACCTGGTACCGCGACACCGCCTACTACGCGGTGCCCTGGCGCGGCCGCTGGCAGACCGAGGGCGGCGGCCCCGCCATGGGCCACGGCATCCACCAGATGGACCTGCTGCTGGACCTGCTCGGTCCGTGGAGCGAGGTGCGGGCGATGGCCGGACGGCTGGTGCACGACGTGGAGACGGAGGACGTCTCGACCGCCCTGGTCCGCTTCGAGAGCGGTGCCATGGCGACGGTCGTCAACAGCGTCCTGAGCCCCGACGAGGTCAGCCGCATCCGTATCGACTGCGAGCGCGCCACCGTCGAGCTCACCCACCTCTACGGCCACAGCAACGAGAACTGGCGCATCACCCCGGCCCCCGGCGTACCGGGCGACGAGGTCGCCGCCTGGCAGGACTTCGGCGCGGACGTGCCCAGCTCGCACCTGGAGCAGCTGCGGGAACTGGTCGTGAGCATGCGCGCGGGGGAGCGGCCGCGCAGCAGCGGCGCCGACGGGCGCACCAGCCTCGAGCTGATCGCCGCGCTGTACAAGTCGGCGTTCACGGACACGACGGTGAGGGCCGGCGAGATCGGCCCCGGGGACCCGTTCTACACGGCGATGCACGGCGGTGTGCCCGGCTGGGCGCCCGTCGTGACTCAGGAGGCGTCCGCATGACCGGGCTGCGTGTCGTGCACACCCACGGTGAACGCATCACGATCACCGAACCGGTCGGCGGGGTCGAGTTGTTGCGCTATGTCTACGCGCCGGAGGCGGCCTGGGAGTCCCCGAAGCCGTACATCCACCCCCTGCGCACCCTGGCGGGCGACATCGTCACCGACTACCGGCCCAACGACCACCGCTGGCACAAGGGGCTGCAGCTGACGGCCTCGCACCTGTCCGGCGCCAACCTGTGGGGCGGCAACTCCTACGTCCACGGCGAGGGCTACCTCGAACTCCCCGAGCGTGTGGGCTCGATGGCGCACGTCGCCTTCGACGAGGTGGCCGCCCGCGACGACCGCGTCGTCATCGCGGAGCGGCTCACCTGGCACCCGTACAGCGGCGAACTGTGGGCCGACGAGGAGCGCCGTATCGAGATCCACGACGTCGACCCGGCGTCCGGCTCCTGGGCGCTGACGTGGACCAGCGCCGTCACCAACCGGCGCGACGAGCCGCTGCGCTTCGGCAGCCCGACCACCGCGGGACGCGAAATGGCCGGCTACACCGGCCTGTTCTGGCGCGGCCCGCGAGCCTTCCGCGACGGCCGGATCCTCGGCCCCGACGCCGAGGGCCCCGGCCTGATGGGCGAGCAGTCGCCCTGGCTCGCCTTCTCCGGCGAACACGACGGCACCGACGGCCACGCGACCCTCGTCTTCGCCCACGCCCCCGAGAACGACCACCTGGGCGAGCGAGGCACCCACCCCGCCCACTGGTTCGTACGCAACGAGCCGTTCGCCGCCGTAGCCCCGTCCTGGGCGTTCCATGACGAACTGGAGCTCGCCCCCGGCGACACCCTCACCCGCCGCTACCGGATCGTGGTGGCCGACGGGTCCTGGGAGCGGGAGGAGATCGCGAAGTACCTGGAGACGCATTCCTGGTGAGCGCAGGGGAGTTCACGGGACTCGAAACCGGGAACGTGCCTGCAGTTCACGGCGTTCCTGATGGTGCGAGGGTCGCCGCGGGACGGCGTGTTCGCCCCGTCCGGATCAAGCCGCCGTGGGTCCTGTGACCGTCCAGCCCTCGGCCTGCGGGTGGGCGGTGAGGTCGTCGTGTCGTACCGGCTTGCCGCAGGCCCGGCAGGTGACGACCGGGACCAGTTCGTTGCCGCAGACGTGCTCGATCACCATGGGGCGGTTGTCGTCCTTGCGGAGATGGCGGTCGCCCCACTCCATGAGGGTCATCAGGACCGGCTCCAGTTCGAGCCCCGCCTGGGTGGGCCGGTACTCGAAGCGCTGCGGCCGCTCGCTGTAGACGCGCTTCGTCAGGATCCCGGCGTCCACGAGGCGGCGCAGGCGGCCGGCCAGGATGTCGCGCGGGGCGCCGATGTTGCGCACCAGCTGGTCGAAGCGGCTGTTGCCCAGGCACACCTCCCGCAGGACGAGCAGGGAGTACTTCTCGCCCACGAGCGCCAGGGTGTCGGCGATGGAACAGGGGCGCGGGTCTTTGGTGGCGGCCATGACGTCCAGTTTAGGGGAGGGTTTGATTTTCCAACGCACGGAGCTATGGTGAGTTCGGATTTCCTACTCACTAGTAGCTCTGCTAGTGGTCCTGCCAGTAGTCGTGGAGGCCCGCACCATGCGTGACGCAGTCATCGTCGAAGCCGTACGCACTCCGATCGGCAAGGGCAAGCCGGGCGGCGCCCTCGCCCACGTCCACCCGGTCGAACTCCTCGCCCACACGCTGCGCACCCTCGTCGAGCGCTCGGGCGTCGACCCGACCCTGATCGACGACGTCATCGGCGGCACCGTCGACCAGGTCGGCGAGCAGGCCATGAACACCACCCGCTACGCCGTCCTGTCGGCGGGCTTCCCGGAAACCGTCCCGGCCACCACCGTGGACCGCCAGTGCGGCTCCTCCCAGCAGGCCGTGCACTTCGCGGCGCAGGGCGTCATCTCGGGCGCCTACGACCTCGTCGTCGCCTGTGGAGTGGAGTCGATGAGCCGGGTGCCGATGTGGTCGAACGTGCCGCCCGGCAAGGACCCCTTCGGCCCCGGCGTCGCCGAGCGCTACCCGGAGGGCCTGGTCCCGCAGGGCATCAGCGCCGAGCTCATCGCCGCCAAGTGGTCGATCACCCGTGACCGGATGGACGCCTTCGCGGTCTCCTCGCACCACAAGGCCGCCGAGGCCTGGGACAAGGGACTCTTCGACGCCGAGGTCGCACCCCTGGAGGGCGTCACGCGCGACGAGTGCATACGGCCGAACAGCACCCCGGAGATCCTCGCCGGCCTCCGGCCCGCCTACCACGACCCGGCCTTCGCCGAGCGCTTCCCGCAGATCGAGTGGAACGTCACCGCGGGCAACGCGAGCCCCGTCAACGACGGGGCCACCGCCGTGCTCATCACGTCCGGTGAGACCGCGGCCCGCCTCGGCCTGCGCCCGCTCGCCCGGCTGCACAGCTTCGCCGTCACCGGTTCCGACCCGCTGCTGATGCTGACCGGCGTCATACCGGCCACCGAGAGGGTGCTGCGCAGGGCCGGACTGACCCTCGACGACATCGACCTGTTCGAGGTCAACGAGGCGTTCTCCAGCGTGGTGCTGGCCTGGCAGCAGGAGACAGGGGCAGACCTTGCCAAGGTCAACGTGCACGGCGGGGCGATCGCCATCGGCCACCCGCTCGGAGCCAGCGGCACCCGGCTGACGACCACCCTCGTGCACGCCATGCGCGCGCGTGGCGCCCGTTACGCCCTGCAGACGATGTGCGAGGCGGGCGGACTGGCCAACGCGATGGTCCTGGAAAGCGTGTAGTCGATCGTAGGCGTGCAGTCGATCGTCGGCGGGAGGACGACCGTCACTCCCCGCGCAGGTGGTGCCGCTTGCGCCAGGCCACCACCGCGGCCACCAGAGCCGGTACGGCGATACAGGCCATGGCGATCAGGAAGGCGGGGGACGTCGGCGCGGAGGCGCGGGCGCCGGCGACGACGTACGCGGCGGTGTTCGGGATCGAGCCGAGCGCCGTCGCGAGCAGGAAGGGCAGCCAGCCCATGCGGGAGACGGCGGCACAGTAGTTCGCAGCCCAGAACGGCACCCCCGGGAACAGCCGGACCGCCATCATCGAACGGAATCCGTGCCGGCTGAGCTGCCCGTCCGCCATCTTCAGCAGCCGGCCCCGCAGCAGCGGACGCAGCGCGTCCTGCCCGAGCACCCGGCCCAGACCGAAGGCGACCCCGGCGCCGAGCACCGTGCCCGCCAGGGCCGTCCCGGTGCCGAGCTGGGAGCCGAAGAGCGCGCCCGCCGCGAGGTTCAGCAGCGGCCGCGGCACGAACGCCACGGAGCACAGTCCGTACGCCAGCGCGAACACCACGGCCGCGGCGGCTCCGCCGAGCTGCGGCGGCCAGCCGTGCGCCATCATCCGCTGTGGCTCGAAGATCAGCACGGAGCTCGCGGCGGCCGCGAGCAGGAGCACGAGCAGGGACAGCCGCGACCACGGCGACAGCAGCACGCGCGTGCAGCGCGCGCCGAGGCCCGGTGGTGCGGGGACGGGTACGGCGACGGCGAGCTCCGTGGCGGTGGCCCGGGGAGGGGCCGTGGCGGTGCCCCCAGAGCGGGTGGTGGCATCGAGCATTCGGTGACACTAACCGACCAGTGTGTGTGATCGCCGTATGGTTCGTCCCGTGAGCGTCACAGACGAGGTCATGGCGGATGTGCCGTTCAGCACACTCGCCGACACCGTGCTGGAGCGACTCACCGCCACGTACGCCGCCGCTGCCGACCCGGAGCGGGCCGCGCCCATGCGTGCGTACATGAAAGACGTGGCCCCCTTCCTGGGCCTCACCACACCGGTGCGCCGCGCCCTGTCCCGCAGCGTCCTGGAGGGTCTGCCCCGCCCCGACGAGTCCGACTGCACCGCGATCGCCCTGCGCTGCTGGCAGCTGCCCGAGCGCGAGTACCACTACTTCGCCGTCGACTATCTGCGCCGCCACGCGCGCGCGTGCTCCTCCGCCTTCCTGCCGGTGGCCCGCCACCTCGTCGCCACCGTCTCCTGGTGGGACACCGTCGACGCGCTCGCCGCGCACGTCGTGGGCGCCCTCGTCGCGGCCGACCGCAAGCTCACGGCGGACATGGACGCCTGGATCGTGGACGACGACCTGTGGATCGCCCGCACCGCCCTGCTCCACCAGCTGCGCTACAAGGAACTCACCGACACCGAACGCCTCTTCACCTACTGCCTGCGCCAGTCCGGGCACCCCGAATTCTTCATCCGCAAGGCGATCGGCTGGTGCCTGCGCGAGTACGCCAGGACCGACCCCGCGGCCGTACGGGAGTTCCTGGCGCGGGAGCGCGGGCGATTCGCTCCGCTGTCGGTACGTGAGGCGCTGAAGAACATCGGGGCCTGAACCCACCGTCGGGCCGACCCATTGGGCCAACCGTTGCGGAAGCCCATTTGGGAAGCCCTATGGGGAAAAACCATTCGACGTCGGGCAAAGCGTCGGCAATGATCGGCCTCATGTTCCGGTACGCCTTCCACCTCGCAGCATCCGCGGTCGCGGATGCCCCGAAGGCTGCCGTTCCCGTTCTCGTCGCCGCAGTCGACGGCGCCCGAAGCTGACCCTCTCCGGTACGTCCGGCGGACCCCGCAGGGGGAGGGTCGGCGAGTCCTTGGGGTCCCCATCTCTCCTACGAAGAGGCTTCGAGGTATCGCCATGCCCAAGACGGCATACGTGCGCACCAAACCGCATCTGAACATCGGCACCATGGGCCACGTCGACCACGGCAAGACCACCCTGACCGCCGCCATCACCAAGGTGCTGGCCGAGCGCGGCACCGGCACCTTCGTGCCGTTCGACCGCATCGACCGGGCCCCGGAGGAGGCGGCCCGCGGTATCACCATCAACATCGCGCACGTCGAGTACGAGACCGACACCCGCCACTACGCGCACGTGGACATGCCGGGTCACGCCGACTACGTCAAGAACATGGTCACCGGCGCCGCACAGCTCGACGGGGCGATCCTCGTCGTCTCCGCGCTCGACGGGATCATGCCGCAGACCGCCGAACACGTCCTGCTCGCCCGGCAGGTGGGCGTGGACCACATCGTCGTCGCCCTCAACAAGGCCGACGCGGGCGACGAGGAGCTCACCGACCTCGTCGAGCTGGAGGTACGCGAACTGCTCACCGCACAGGGCTACGGCGGCGACGCCGTACCCGTCGTACGGGTCTCGGGGCTCAAGGCCCTGGAGGGCGACCCGCGGTGGACGGCGTCCATCGAGGCGCTGCTCGACGCGGTGGACACATATGTGCCCATGCCCGAGCGGTACGTGGACGCGCCGTTCCTGATGCCGGTCGAGAACGTGCTCACCATCACCGGCCGGGGGACGGTGGTGACGGGCGCGGTCGAGCGCGGTGTCGTCCGGGTGGGCGACCGGGTCGAAGTGCTCGGCGCCGGGCTGGAGTCCGTCGTCACCGGCCTGGAGACCTTCGGCAAGCCGATGGAGGAGGCGCAGGCCGGGGACAACGTGGCGCTGCTGCTGCGTGGTGTGCCGCGCGACGCGGTCCGCCGCGGGCACGTCGTGGCGGCGCCCGGCACCGTGGCTCCGAGCCGTCACTTCTCCGCGCGCGTGTACGTCCTTTCGACGCGCGAGGGCGGACGTACGACACCGGTGTCGACCGGCTACCGGCCGCAGTTCTACATCCGCACCGCGGATGTGGTCGGCGACGTCGACCTCGGCGAGACGGCCCTCGCCCGGCCCGGCGACACCGTGACCATGACGGTCGAACTCGGCCGCGAGGTGCCCCTGGAGCCGGGGCTGGGCTTCGCGATCCGCGAGGGCGGCCGGACGGTCGGTGCGGGCACGGTGACGGCTGTCGGCCGACGGCTGTCGGCTGTGCGCGAGTCGGACCGTAGCGTCTGAGGTGTGAGGGGGACTGCGGGCCGGTTGTGGCTGGTCGCGCAGTTCCCCGCGCCCCTTCATGGCGTCTGCGCACGGGCGCGCTCCGGCGCCGGAGACAATGAGGATGTGAACGAACCCATACCCGTGACCAGAGACGTCGATCACGGAACCGCCAAGCTGATGCCCGACGTCGACCGCAGGCGGGCCTGGCTGCTGACGGTCGACGGGGCGCCGCAGTCGTACGTGGACCTGGACGAGCCGGCATATCTGGAGTTCGAGTACGCGCGGCGGCTCGGGCATGTTCTCGACACCGTCGCGGAGCCCGGGATCCCGCTGGACGTGCTCCACCTCGGTGGGGGCGCGCTCACCCTGCCCCGGTATCTGACCGCGACCCGGCCCGGTTCACGACAGGACGTCGTGGATGCGGACCGCGCCCTGCTGGAGCTGGTCGTGGAGCACATGCCGCTCCCGGACGGCGCCGCCATCGCCCTGCACACCGCCGACGCCCGCGCCTGGCTGGAAGCGGCCCCCGAGGACTCCGCGGACGTGCTCGTCGCCGACGTCTTCGGCGGCTCCCGCGTCCCGGCGCATCTCACCTCCGTCGCCTACGCGCGCGAGGCGGGGCGGGTGCTGCGCGACGGAGGGGTCTACCTGGCCAACCTCGCCGACGCCGCGCCCTTCGCCTTCCTCCGCTCCCAACTTGCCACCTTCGCCGCGGTGTTCGAGGAGCTGGTGCTGATCGCCGAACCGGCCGTCCTGCGCGGGCGCCGCTTCGGCAACGCCGTGCTCGTCGCCGCGCACCACCCCGTCGACACGCTCGCCCTGGCCCGGCTCACGGCAGCCGACGCCTTCCCGGCCCGGGTCGAGTACGGTCCGGGCATCCGCAAGTTCATCGCCGGCGCGAGGCCGGTACGGGACGAGGACGCCGTTCCGTCACCCGAGCCCCCCGACGGAACGTTCGGCATCGGCTGAACCGTCCCCGCCACCAGGCCATGACGGGAGGCAGGAGGCGCGAGGCGCGGGGTTCGGTCGCTTCGGAAGGACCATGACCAGCACCCCGGCCTCACGACAAACCGATCGACCGTGCCCGGGTACCCGGCCCTCAGCCCGTCGGGTCGCCGGACAGACGCACCGTGCTCATGATCTTCAGGATCGTCTTGTCCGGGACCTCGCCCTTGACGCCGGTCGCGCCGTAGAGATTCCAGGCCACGAAGTCCCCGGCCGAATTCTTGAAACCGAACGAGATGGCCTTGCCGTCACTGGCGCACTTGGACTTGCCGATCTCCGGGCTGTTGTGGGACCGGGCCCAGGCATAACTGCCCGTGATGCCGGCGGCCGTCGTGAACTTCTTGGCCTTCTTGTCGAAGGTGATGCTCTTCTTGTCCGGCTGCGTGTAGCCGCCGAAGACCCACCACGGAACCTGGTTCACGGCGACTTCGTCGGTGTTCTTCGCGCCGTCCGCGCCCTTGGTCCCGACGGCGGCGAGCGCCGTGTCGTCCGACGTGCCGTCCTTGTCGTCGTCGGACGTGCACCACTTGGACTTGTAGTACGCCGGTGCGGACATCGTGATGAGCGGTTTGCTGCCGGCGTCCTTGCTCTTGTCCTCGAAGCCGATCAATACGCCGGGGGTCTCGATCTCCCAGTCCGCCGGCACGTCGAACGCGGTGCCCCACTTGGGGTTCACGACGACCTTCCAGCCGGGAACGGTCGCCTTCGCGCTCTCGCCGCCGCGGGGATTGTCGTCCGAACCTGCCGCGGACTCCGAGGTGCTCGGGTCGGCAGAGGCCGTGGGCGACTGCCGCGTCTTCTTCCCCGTGCCGCCGTCCGCCTTGTCGTCGTCCTTGCCACCGCCGAGGACCAGAAAGCCGGTGACACCGGCGGCCACGACCACGGCCGTGGCCGCCACGATCGCGACCAGCTTCGTCCGGTTGCCGCCACCACCACTCGGCGGCTGAGGCGCACCCGCCGACCCCGGCGGCCCCCACTGCGGCTGCTGCGCATAGGGGTTGGGCTGCTGGAACCCGGGCTGTTGATACGGATTCGGCTGCTGGTACCCCTGCTGCTGGTACGGGTTGTCCTGCGATTGCGGGTTCTGCCCCTGCGGGTTCTGCTCGCCCCCGGGCGGCTGCTGTCCTGGCCACATGGGCAGCCACCCTAGTGCCGTCCGGGACACGATTCGGTCACTGTGGCTTGTCGGGGTCGTAGCAAATCGGGGCCGTCAGGAGTCCTTGGGCGGCGTGTAGAGGCGTACGGTGTCGAGGATTTTCCTGACCGTGGCGTCCGGGACCTCCTCGCCGACGCCCTTGGCACCGACGAACGACCAGGACGCGAAGTCGCCGTCGCCGTTCTTGAAGGCGAAGGTCGTAGCCTTGCCGTCCGAGTCGCACTTGTGCCGTTTCGTCACCCCGGACGACCGTGACGTGGCGACGCTGCCGGTCAGCCCGGAAGCGGCGGTGAAGGCGGTGACCGGACCGGTGGTGACTTTGGTGTGGTCCGGCTGGGTGTACGAGCCGTAGACCCAGGCGGTCGAGTCGGAACGGGCTATCTCCTCGGTGCTCCTGGCTCCGTTGTTCTTCCTTGTGCCGGCGTCGGCCAGCGACGTGTAGTCGAGTTGCCCGTCCTTGTCGTCGTCGGACCCGCACCACTTCTCCTTGAGGAGTGCGGGAGCCTTCATGGCCACCAGGGGCTTGTCGGCCGGATCGTCGTCCTCCGAGACGTACGACACCCAACTCGGCGACTGCAGAACCCAGTTCGCCGGTACGTCGAAGGCGATGCCCGCGCCGGGGTTCACCACGACCTTCCAGCCGGCCACGGTGGGCTTCTGTTCCTCACCGCCCCGCGGATCGGCCGACGCGGTCGGAGACGACGAGGAGGACGACGAGGAAGAGGCCGGGCCTGGATCGGCCCTGTCGTCGCTGCCGCCGCTCAGCAGTACGGCTCCGGTCACCGTGGCGGTCACGACGACGGCTGCGGCCGCCGTGATCGCGATCACCTTGGTGCGGCGTCCCCCCCTCGGGTGCCCGGATCCCGTGCCGTCGGCCGGGCCCGCCCAGGCGGTGGGCTGCTGCCCCGCATAGGGATTCGGTTGCTGGTACCCGGGTTGCTGGTACGGGTTGCCGTGCGTCGGCTGCTGCTGCGGGTCTTGACCGCCCCCCGGCGGCTGCTGTCCTGGCCACATGAGCCGTAAGGATACGGCGATCATCGTATGAATCTGGCCATTTGAGGCTACCCATGGGTAACATTCCCGTCATGAGCGCAGACCAGATGTCGATCGGCGAGATGCTCGCCGCGACGGTACCGATGGCCCGGACCTTGAAGCTCGAGTTCCTGGAGACCAGGCCGGACAAGGCCGTGGTGGCCCTGCCGGACCAGAGTGAGTTCCACAACCACGTGGGTGGGCCGCATGCCGGTGCGATGTTCACGCTCGGGGAGTCCGCGAGCGGGGCGATCGTGCTGGCCGCGTTCGGGGAGCAGCTCGCGCGGGCCGTGCCGCTTGCCGTGAGCGCCGAGATCGCCTACAAGAAGCTGGCGATGGGAGCCGTCACCGCCACCGCGACCCTCGGCCGTCCGGCCGCCGACGTCGTCGCGGAACTGGACGCCGGGGAGCGCCCCGAGTTCCCCGTGTCGATCGAGATCCGCCGTGCCGACGGTGCGGTCACCGGCGAGATGACCGTTGTGTGGACGCTGCGTCCCAACGGCTGAGTGGCGTTTGCGCAAGGGGCCCGGGGTGCTGTCCTCCCCGGGCCCTCCGCTGTCGTCAGGCCGCGAACCGCCGTCGGCCGGAGACCGTGTCGCCCTCGAGTCCCGCGACGAACTCCTTGAGCCAGGCGACGAATTCGGGGCCCAGATCGTCCCGGTCGCAGGCCAGTCGGACCACCGTGCGCAGGTAGTCGGCCTTGTCGCCGGTGTCGTAGCGCAGTCCGTCGAAGACGACGCCGTGCACCGTGCCGCCCGTGGCCAGTTCCTGGAGGGCGTCGGTGAGCTGGATCTCGCCGCCCCGGCCGGGCGGGGTGCGTTCCAGGGTGTCGAAGACGGCCGGGTCGAGGACGTAGCGGCCGATCACCGCGTACCTGCTGGGCGCGTCCTGGCGTGACGGCTTCTCCACCAGGCCGGTGACCCGGACGACGCCGTCCTCCGCGGTCGGCTCGACGGCCGCGCAGCCGTACAGATGGATCTGCTCCGGCGGGACCTCCATCAGGGCGATGACGCTTCCCGCATGGCGGTCGCGCACGTCGAGCATCCGGCTGAGCAGGCTCTCGCGCGGGTCGATCAGGTCGTCGCCGAGCAGAACCGCGAAGGGCTGGTCACCGACGTGGCGGCGCGCGCACAGCACGGCGTGGCCGAGGCCGAGGGGCTCGCCCTGGCGGATGTGGTGGATGTCGGCCAGCCGGGCCGGGTCGCGGACGGCGTCCAGGCGGACGGCGTCTCCCTTGGCCGCGAGCGCCTGCTCCAGTTCGACGGCGTTGTCGAAGTGGTCCTCGATGGCCCGCTTGTGCCGGCCGGTGACCATGAGGACGTCGTTCAGTCCGGCCGCGGCCGCCTCCTCGACGACGTACTGGATGGCCGGCTTGTCGACGACCGGCAGCATCTCCTTGGGTGTCGCCTTGGTCGCGGGCAGGAACCGGGTGCCCAGTCCGGCGGCCGGTACGACGGCCTTGCGGACGGTGCGGGTGGGGGTGTGGGGAGAGTGGGGGGCGTTCATGCGGCCCATGCTGGGGCACGGGGATGAGAGCTCGCCGAGAGAAACTTCGGAGCCGGCTGTGGGTTCGGTGGGCAGTGGAGATTTCGTGTGCCAACTGTCCTGAGCCGCACACAACTTGGTGGGCGCCGTACGGTTAGTTCGAATGCGGGTGCGGATACCGTCGGTAACTTATCTGAAGTTTCTGCGTTTTGAACTTGGGTCACTCGAACTCCTTGTTTCCTGTGCGTCAATTGTGCGAAAGTGAACGGCCCTATAGCGGTCCCGGAACCCGACCCAGCATAGGTATGCACCAATCAGTCACCTGCTTTCCGATGGACGCGAAGTCCTTACGCCGTCCTGCGGCTTGGAAGGAAATGGTTCAGTGCAATCCGGTAACCCTCCACGACCGCCGTACCCGCCGCGTCCCGGTTCGGGACCCGCCGAGTCCGACCGCAATCTCGTCGCACAGCTGGGTCCGGGTGCCGCGGGCACCCGTGCGGGCGCGTTGCTGCTGGCCCGGCACTGGCGCGCGACCTACGACTACGCGGTCATCTGCGTTGCCTCCGGGGAGAGCCCGGCGGACATGGCCGCGGCCGCCGCCTTCCACCGGGTCCTGGGCCGGCCGGCCGGCGGCGCACTGCGACCCCAACTCCTCATGGCAGTACGCGACACGGTCAAGGAGTGGGCCGCGGACGACGGAATTTCCGTTCTCCTGCCGGAACTCCGCAAACCGACCGGCGGACGCGGACTGCGTGCCGCGCGCTCCGTAACGCCGGAAAGGCGACATCTCGCCGAGCGGGCATTTCGGGCCCTTCCGGGAGCCTCGCAATGTCTGCTGTGGCACACGGAGGTCGAGGCCGAACCCATAACCGTACCCGCCGGTCTGTTGGGGGTGGACGCACCCACCGCGTCAGCCGCTCTGGAGCAGGCGCGCGAGCAATTCCGGGTGGGCTGTGTACGGGCCCACCGCGAACTCGCGCCCGGCAAGGAATGCCGCTTCTACAACCGTCTCCTCGACGTCCCGATACGCCGCGGCGGTGCCCTGCTCCCAGATGTCCAGCAGCACCTGATGGAGTGCCGGTACTGCCGTCACGCCGCCGAACAGCTCAGCCATTTCGAGGGCGCCCTGGAAGTGCTGCTCGCCGAAACCGTGCTCGGCTGGGGCGCCCGGCGCTATCTCGACTCCCGGCCCCGCCGCGGCGGAGACCGGCCGCTTGCCCCCGGACGCGGCATCGCACACCCCGGCAGCGGCGGACGTCACCGGCCCGTCGCGTCGCGAAGGCACACCAAGGCCGTCGTCGTCGGCGTGGGCGTGACGGCCATCGCCCTGCTCGCCACCGTTCTCGTCACCAAGGGCTGGTCCGATGACAACGGTGTCCCCGACCCCGGGGCCACCTGGGGGGCGGAGAGCAGCAGCTCCCTGCATCCGTCGGGTTCCGCGGACCGCTCCTCGTCGGCCGGTTCCCCCTCGGCCGCCTCCGCGGGGCGGCCCGTCGAGATCGGGCGGGGCAGGCTCCGCAACCCCGAGGCCGGCCTCTGCCTCGACATCGACGGCGGCCGGCCCCGGTCCGGTGCCGCGGCCGTACTGGCGGCCTGTTCCTCCGCCGGGTCGCAGCAGTGGTCGTACCAGGACGACGGCCTGTTGCGCAGCGACGCCGATCCCACCCTGTGCCTCGACTCCGACGCCGAAAGAGGCTCGGTGACCCTGGCCGGGTGCGTGGTGCACGCGGGCGAGGTGCTCTACGACCTCACGGTCCGCGGGGAGCTCCTGCTGCGCGGCGGCAAGGGGTTGCTGGTCGCCCCGGGCCAGGGGGCGGAGGTCGTCGTCACCGGACGGGACGGTTCCGCCGGGCAGCGCTGGGCGCTCGAAGCCGTCGGTGACGGATCGGGCCTCACGGGGACGGGAGGCGGGGAAGAGAGCGGTGGATCGCAGGAGGGCGGCCGCTCCCAGGGGCAGGGCTCTGGGCAGGACTCTCCGAGCGGTACGCCGGAGCCGCCCGGCGTCCAGGCCCCGCCGCTGAAGTCCGAGGACGGGCAGGACGGGCAGGACGGGCAGTACGAGGAGCGGTTCGCCCAGGTCCACAGCGAGACCGCGCCTCCCGTGCGGCCGGCGCCCCTTGGCGAGGTACGCACCCTCCCTGCCGACGTGCTGGGCACGGTCACCTCCGTCACGGGCGAGGTGAGGGGCGCGGTCACGGGTGCGGTCACGGGCTCGGTCACGACGGCCATCCGGAAGCTCACGGAGTCACCCGCCCGAGCACTCACGGAGTCACCCACCCGAGATCTCACGGAGTCACCCACGCGGAATCCCACGGAGCCGTAGGAAGCCGAGTCGTAAGGAGTCATCGGGGGCCGCCGCGGCATGGTGGCCCCCTTCTTCGGTTCTTGTCGGCATCGCGGCGTTTTCCGTTCGGTTCATTGACACGAGTCACCGGCGGTTCTAGTTTTTCCGCCGCGCCCATAGTGGCCAACGGGGTGTCAAGTCGGTACTGACGCATGGTGCGTTCAGTTGCCGAACGCAGACCGGGCCGCCGGGGCGCAACCGCGGTTCACATCGTCGTGCCCGCACACCGAAGGAGTGACGGCCCATGACCGACACTGTCTCCCGGAGATCCGCACTGCGACTGCTGGGCGGCGCGATAGCCGTCGCCACGGCGGCCACCAGCGGTCTCACGCCTCCCGCGCACGCGCTGGACAGACCCGGGGCGGGGGCGGGCCCCCGCGTCGAAGGCCTCGTCGCCAAGCTCACCCTCGACGAGAAGATCTCCCTCCTCCACGGCGGCACCGACCCGGGCTCGCTCGGCCAGGCGGGCTACGTCCCCGCGGTCGAGCGCCTCGGTATCCCCCCGCTCCGCCTGGCCGACGGCCCGGCCGGCGTCCGCGTCACCCAGCACGCCACCGCCCTGCCCGCCCCCGTCCTGCTGGCCTCGACCTTCGCCCCGGACCTCGCCCGCCGCTACGGACAGGTCATCGGACGCGAGGGCCGCGCCCTCGGCCAGGACGTCCTGCTCTCCCCGATGGTCAACCTCATCCGCACCCCGTACGCGGGCCGCAACTTCGAGACCTTCAGCGAGGACCCGCTGCTCGCCTCCGGCCTGGTGGCCGCCGAGATCGGGGGCATCCAGGGCGAGGGCCTCATCGCCACCGTCAAGCACTACGCGATGAACAACCAGGAGAAGGACCGCAATTCCATCGACGTGCGGGTCGACGAGCAGACCATGCACGAGGTCGAACTGCGCGGCTTCGAGGCCGCCGTCGGCGCCGGCACCGGCGCGCTGATGGGCGCCTACAACAAGGTCAACGGCACCTTCTCCTGCGAGAACAGGACGCTGCTCACGGACATCCTGCGCGAGCAGTGGGGCTTCGAAGGCTGGGTGATGACCGACTGGTTCGCCGCACACAGCACCGTCGCGGCGATCACCGCCGGACTCGACATGGAGATGCCCGACGGCACCTACTTCGGTACGGCGCTCAAGGCGGCCGTGCAGAACGGCAGTGTGCCCGAGCGCCATGTCGACCGTGCCGTCAGCCGGATCCTCGCCGTCATGGACCGCTTCGGGCTGCTCGACGGCACTGCCCCGCCGCGCCCGGACCGCGACGCGCCGGCGGGCGCGGCCGTCGCCCTGGAGATCGCCAAGGCGGGCGCGACCCTGCTGCGCAACGAGCACCGCACCCTCCCGCTGGCCGGCGGTACCGGCGTCGCGGTGATCGGCCCGACCGGCACCCTGCCCTTCGTCAGCGGCGGCGGCAGCGCGCACGTCGTCCCGGACCACGCCGACAGCCCGCTGGACGCCATCAAGTCCCGTGCGGGGAAGGTCACTTACGCGCTCGGCGAGGATGTGTTCGGCACGGCGCTCCCGGCGGACGCGCTCACCCCGCCGTTCGACTCCGAAGGCCTGAACGTCGGCGTCGGCAAGGTCTGGACGTACGACGGGACGCTCACCGTGCCGGAGGCCGACGAGTGGACCTTCGTCCTGCACTTCTCGTCCGCGCCCACGGCACGCCCCAAGGTCCTTCTCGACGGCACGGAGCTCTTTCCGCAGGCCGCCGGATACGGTGAGTTCTTCACGGGCGGGCTCGTCTCTGCCGCCCCCGACGGGTTGTCGGTGCGCCGCAAGACCCTGACCCTCGCCAAGGGCGCCCACACGCTGCGGATCACCGCGCAGGGCGGGGCCGCGGGTCTGCTGTTCCGGCTGCGGCGGAGTACCGGCGCGACCCGCGCGCAGGATGTCGCCGAGGCGGTCACCGCCGCAAGGGCGGCACGGGACGTGGTCCTCTTCGCCTATGAGGACGCCACCGAGGGACTGGACCGGACCACGATCGCGCTCCCCGGCCATCAGGAGCAGCTGATCGAGGCCGTCGCGGCGGTCAACCCGCGTACCACGGTGGTCCTCAACACCTCGTCCTCGACCTCGATGCCCTGGCTCGGGCGCACCGGCGCCGTGCTCCAGATGTACTACCCCGGTCAGGAGGGCGCGGCCGCCACCACCGCCGTGCTGTTCGGCGACTGCGACCCGGGCGGCCGCCTCACCCAGTCCTTCCCGGTCGACGACGACCACCACCCCGTCGCCGGCGATCCCCGGCGCTACCCGGGCGTGGACGGCACCGAGGAGTACTCGGAGGGCATCCACGCCGGCTACCGCTGGTACGACTCCGAGGGCGTACGGCCGCTGTTCCCGTTCGGGCACGGACTGTCGTACACCTCCTGCTCGTACGAGGATCTGCGGGCCCGGCGGACGAGGCGCGGCATCGAGGTGTCCTTCACCGTCCGCAACACCGGCCGGCGGGACGGCGTCGATGTGCCGCAGGTGTATGTCGGGCCCTCGCCGCACCTCCGACTCGACCAGGCGGTACGGGTGTTGGGCGGATACCGGCGGCTCGCCCTGCGCGCGGGGGAGCGGCGGAGGATCGCCGTGGAAGTCACCGCACGCACATTGTCCTCATGGGACCCGAAGCGTCACGATTGGGTGCTCGGGACCGGTCGCCGCACCGTGTGGGTCGGGGCGTCCTCGCGTGATCTGCGGTTGCGTACGAACGTGGAGGTGGGCACGTGATCCGGCGTATCGTCATCGGCCTGACGGCTCTCGCGGCGGCGCTCGTCGCGCCCGTCCCGGCGGCGCAGGCCGCAACGTCCGGCGGCGACCCGGTCGTCCGCACCGAGGCGGGTGCGGTGCGCGGCGAAACCACCGCCGAGGGACGGCAGTTCCTCGGCATCCCGTACGCCGAGCCGCCGGTCGGAAAGCTCCGCTGGCGCGAGCCGCATGCCGTGCGGCCCTGGCACGGGGTGCGTTCGGCGCAGGACTTCGGCAACAAGTGCGTACAGACCTCGAGTTGGGATCCCGGCTACGACCGGCCCTCGTACACCGAGGACTGCCTCGACCTCAATGTGTATGTTCCCAAGGGCTCCACCGGGCGGTCGGTCCTGGTGTGGTTCCACGGCGGCGGACTGACCGCCGGCGCCGGCCAGGACGTCGTCCCCGACGCCTTCGCACGGCAGACGGGAACAGTCGTCGTGACCGTCAACTACCGCCTCGGCGCGATGGGTTTCCTCGCCACGGCCGGTCTCGACGGCGACACGCACGACGGCGTCTCCGGCAACTTCGGCATGCTCGACCAGCAGGCCGCGCTGCGCTGGGTGCGCGCCAACATCGGCCGCTTCGGCGGCGATCCGGGCCGCGTCACCATCGCGGGCGAGTCGGCGGGCGGCCGCTCGGTCTGCACCCAGCTGGCCTCCCCGACGGCCAAGGGCCTGTTCCGCGCGGGCATCATCGAGAGCGGCGCGTACGACGACTGCGGCGCCCGTACGCACGGGGACGCGGTGGCGCAGGGGGCCGACTTCGCCAGGAAACTCGGCTGCAGGACCGTGGCCTGTCTGCGCGGCAAGCCGGCCCGCGAAGTCCTCGAAGCCCAGGGCGACTTCGACTGGGGGCCGGTGGTCGGCGGCGCCTTCCTGCCGGTGCAGCCCGAGCAGGCCGTCGCGGACGGGACGGCGTCCCGTGTGCCGGTGGTCAACGGCTCGAACAAGGACGAGGGGCGGCTGTTCGCCTTCTCCTCGTTCGACTACAACGGCACGCCTCTCACGGCCGAGGAGTACCCGGAGGTCATGCGGAACGACTTCGGCGAGCAGGCCCTGCAGCGCTACCCGCTGTCGGCCTACCCGACGCCGACCATCGCCTACGCCACCGCACAGGGCGACGCCGTCTTCAGCTGCTCGGCACTGCGACTCGACGGCCTGCTCGCCGCCCGCGGCCCGCTCTACTCGTACGAATTCGCCGACCGCACCTCCCCGCCCTTCGCCTCCCTCCGCAACCTGCACACGGACTTCGACTTCGGCGCGACCCACGTCAACGAGATCCAGTACCTCTTCAAGCACTTCGGCCTGGATTCCCCGCTGAACGCCGAGCAGAAGGTGCTGTCCCGGCAGATGGTCCAGTACTGGGGATCCTTCGTACGGGACGGCGTGCCGCGGGCCGGGGGACAGCCCACGATGCCCGCCGGGCCGGGCGCGATCCTCTCCCTGAAGACCGCGTCCAAGGGCGGGAACAACCTCAGCACCACTGTCCACCAGGAACACCAGTGCGATCTGTGGGACGGCGCCCCGGCAGGCTGACCCGGTAGGCTTCCCGGCGTGCGCCCCCGTGCGGCGCACGCCGGGAACACCGGAACCAAGGGTCACAAAACGGGAGGAACCGGCTTTGCACGTCCAGGAATGGCTCGACACGGTGCCCGCGGCAGCCGTCTACGCCGTGGTGGCGCTGGTCATCGGTCTGGAGAGCCTGGGCATCCCGCTGCCGGGCGAGATCATCCTGGTCTCCGCGGCCCTGCTGTCCTCCCAGCACTCCGGCATCAACCCGATCGTGCTCGGCGTGTGCGCGACCGCCGGGGCCGTCATCGGTGACTCCATCGGCTACGCGATCGGCCGCAAGGGCGGACGGCCGCTGCTGGCCTGGCTGGGCAGAAAGTTCCCGAGGCACTTCAGCGAGGGCCATGTCGCCACCGCCGAGCGGTCCTTCGAGAAGTGGGGCATGTGGGCCGTCTTCTTCGGCCGCTTCGTCGCCCTCCTGCGCATCTTCGCCGGCCCTCTCGCGGGCGTGCTCCACATGCCGTACTGGAAGTTCCTGATCGCCAACGTCCTCGGCGGCATCTGCTGGGCCGGCGGCACCACGGCCGTCATCTACTACGTGGGCATCGTCGCCGAGGACTGGCTGAAGAGGTTCTCGTACCTGGGCCTGGTGGCGGCGGTCCTGATCGGCCTCACCTCGATGCTCGTCCTGAAGCGCAAGGCGAAGAAGGCGACAGCCGGGAAGGAAGCGGCCGAGGCGGAAGCCGTCCCGGCCGTGGACTGAGTCGCCACGGCCGAGTCGCTACGGCTTTTCGTGACGACCGAGTCGCTACGGCTTTTCGTGCACCTCGTGGTGCGCCTTCGCAAGGTCCGCGTACAGGGTGCCGTTCAGCGTGACGCCCTCGCGCTCCTCCGGCGTCAGCTCCCGCTTCACCTTCGCCGGCACCCCTGCCACCAGTGACCCCGGCGGCACCTGCATCCCCTGCGGCACCAGAGCCTGCGCGGCAACGAGTGACCCCGCACCGATCACCGCTCCATTGAGCACCGTCGCCCCCATCCCGATCAGACAGTCATCGCCGACGGTCGCCCCGTGCACCACCGCGTTGTGCCCCACGGACACCCGCTCGCCGATGCTGACCGGAAACCCGGGGTCGGCATGGAGCGTGCAGTTGTCCTGGATGTTGCTCTGCGCGCCCACGGAGATCCGCTCGACGTCGCCGCGCACCACGGCGCCGTACCAAATGCTCGCCCCGGGCCCCAGCGTCACGTCCCCGATCACCGACGACGTGGGCGCCACGAAGGCCTCCCCGTCGATCTTCGGTTCCCTGCCGCCGATCCCCGTGATCAACGCCTTGTGCGTCATCGCCCTCTCCTCCGTTGTCGCTTCAGGACGCACCGTAGGCGATGAATCGCCCGAGGAGACCGCCGGGGCCGCGTCACCCGCTGCGGGCGAAGCACGGCGAGCGGGGACGGAGGGAGGGTGATGGATCGACATGCTTCCGCGGTCCGAGGGGGGCGAGGTCATGGCGTTGCCCGGTCTCGCCCGGCCCCTGGTGGGGCGCATCGGCGGCCAGTTGGTGAGCGTGGGCATTCTGGACATGGCGACGCGGCTGGCGGCCCAGGCCTTCCTGACCGCGCTGCCGCTGCTCTTCGCCATCGCCTCCTTCTCCCCGGCCCCGGTCCGGCAGGAATTCCGGCGGACGGTGCGGCTGCTGCTCGGCACCTCGGGCCCGGTCCTCGCCCAGGTCGACGAGGTCTACGCGGGCGGTGACCAGGCGCGGGAGACCTGGGGCGCGGTCGGCGTGCTGGTGGCGGTGCTGTCGGCCACGGCGTTCAGCCGGGCGTTGCAGCGGCTGTGCGAGCGCGCCTGGCACCTGCCCCGCTCCGGATTGCGCACGGTGGCCTGGCGCTGGGGCGCGTGGCTCGTCGTCTGGGTCACGGCCCTGCTGTTCCAGGGCGTGCTGCGGGACGGATTCGGGGCGGGGCCGCTGCTCGGGGTGCCGCTGCAGCTGGTCGGCGCCTGCCTGCTGTGGTGGTGGACACAGCACCTGCTGCTGGCCGGGCGCGTGGGCTGGCTGCCGCTGCTCCCCGGCGCGCTGCTCACCGGCCTCGGCGTCGTGCTGTTCTCGGTCGTCTCCGGGCTCTGGCTGCCGCATTCCCTGCGGCTGAGCGTCGAGCGGTACGGGCCGCTCGGCTCCGTCTTCACCCTGCTGTCCTGGCTGATCCTCTTCTTTGCGACCGTCGTCGTGGGCATCTCGGTGGGGTATGTGATCGCCCACGACGACGCGATCGGGCACCTGCTGGGCCCGGCGCCGCCTTCGGGCGGCCGATCGGAGGTGAGCCGTTCGTAGACGGGCAGGAGGCGCGCCGGGTGCGCATGGCTGCACGCCGGCGCCGGCGTGCGGATCGCCTGCCCGGGGTGATGTGCCCCGGTCGGCCGGGACCGAAGGTGGTGTCATGGAATCCACGACGCCACAGCAGCGGTGGCTGGCCCGAGCGTCGCTGGCGTCCGCCGCGGCGGCGGTGGTCGTCCTGGGCGTCTTCGCAGGACTGCGGACCATCGGCCTGGTGGGTGTGGGCCTGGCCGGACTGGCGGTCACCGCCGCGGCCGTGTGGTGGGCTCTCACCCGGCGGAGCCTGTCGCGCGTGCTTGCCCTCCTGCTGGCCGTCGCCGCACCGGTGTGGGTCCTGGTGGAGTACACCAGCGCCCATCTGGCCTGGGTCGTCGCCGTGGCCGCCGCGCTGTGGCTGTGCGCGGTCGGCACGGGACGGCGCGCTCTCGCCCGGGCCGACGCGCTCGTCCCCATGTCCGAGCACCCCGCACCGCCGGTCCGCCACCCCGTCCTGATCATGAACCCGCGTTCGGGCGGCGGAAAGGTGGAGCGCTTCGGGCTGCGGGAGAAGGCCGAGGCACTGGGGGCCCATGTGCGGCTGCTGGAGGGCCCGGGCGAGACCGACGTGGCCGAACTCGCCCGCAAGTCCGCGGCGGAGGGCGCCGACCTGCTCGGTGTCGCCGGCGGGGACGGCACCCAGGCCCTGGTCGCCGACGTCGCCGCCGCACTCGGCCTGCCCTTCCTGGTGATCCCGGCCGGCACCCGCAACCACTTCGCCCTCGACCTGGGCCTGGACCGCGACGACCCGTCGAAGGCGCTGGACGCGCTGCAGGACGGCGTGGAGATCCGCGTCGACCTCGGCCGGGCGGGCGGCCGCACCTTCGTCAACAACGTGTCGTTCGGCGCCTATGCCGAGGTGGTGCAGAGCCCCGCGTACCGGGACGGCAAGACCCGCACCACCATGGAGCTCCTGCCGGACCTGCTGGTGGGACAGAAGGGCGCGCGGCTGAGCGCCCGCGCGGGGGACACGACGTTCTCCGCGCCGCAGGCCCTGCTGGTCAGCAACAACCCCTACGGAACCGGCGACATCGCGGGCCTGGGACGCCGGGCCCGCCTGGACGGCGGCGAGCTGGGTGCCGTCGGCATCGAGGTGTCCAGCGCCGCGCAGGCCGCCGGGCTGCTGCGCGGCGGCCGTGCCGCGGGGCTGACCCGGGCGACGGCGACCGAGGTGGTCATCGAGGCCGACCGGCCGTCGATCCCGGCCGGCGTCGACGGCGAGGCACTGTTGCTCCCCGTGCCCGTGCGCTGCGAGGTACGGCCGCGAGCGCTGCGGGTGCTGGTGCCGCGCCGGCGCCCGGGGATGCGCCCGGCGCGGCCCGCGCTCGACTGGCGCAGGCTCGCACGGCTGGGTCTGCGCTACAGCGGTGCGCCGTAGACCTTGTGGGCCTGGGGCGGCCGTACGTGGCCAGGGATCCGCGGATCCGGTGCGGGGCCACCATGCTGGGCCTGCCCTGCCGGTGTCTGCCCTGCCGGTGTCTGCTCTGTCATGTCGGGCACCTCCTCCTGAGGAGACAGGAGCATCCCGCGGGCGGCGCACCGGGGGTTCACCCGCGGTGGATGACCCCGGGCGGGCGTCCGGTCCGGTTCGCCGCCGCTGTCACCCCGGCTGTGTGATGTGCCGGTCCCAGGGCCCGGGAAAATGGTGGGTACCCCCAGGCCCCGGCAGCGGAGGTGACCCTCATGGGAACGGCGGAGGAACGCCCGGGACCTGAA
>Ga0307512_10000295_pt1 | contig 71857 bp, 64 predicted proteins | sample 14_EM_MG_FD_200267 | JGI IMG/M metagenome (GOLD analysis project Ga0307512, IMG submission 200267) | Populus trichocarpa ectomycorrhiza microbial communities from riparian zone in the Pacific Northwest, United States - 14_EM | ecosystem: Host-associated > Plants > Roots > Unclassified | place... | reverse complement strand
TAAGATATTCGGTACGGAGCTAAGTCTCCGTCGCGATGTCAATATAAGGTTGGCGGTTACCCGGCGCTGGACACCTCACGTGACCATCCGGCAACCCTAACCACGCATACTTGACAACGCCGTTACAGGAGACCAGGATAAGTTGATATCGTGCAATGGATGGCCTGATTGTTATCAGGAGCGTAACGCTTTTAAACCACACTGCATGAGCGCGATTACCTGGGGGTGTTGTGGCGAGTTATTTCCGGGCGCTAAGGGAGCGTGGCCGAGATAACTACTATCATACTATGAGACAGCGCGAGCTATAAAGAGCCAGCGTTGGTCGAAGGAATTGAGGGACATCAGCGAACAAGTTAGCTACAGGAACCCCGAAGACGATCTTAAAATATTATTAAGAATTCTATCTATCTATCTATCTAAGAAATAGTCGCCACTATTTCTTCCTTAATCAGTTCACGCGATTACCACGTTTATGTCTGGACACAGACTCACACATACCGAATACGCACTGCAACAAGTAGTCGAGTTGTTTGGCAATCTTCAGTTTAGTTTACACGAACACAACTTAATCCACACATACCGAGCGGATATTCGTTTCCCACAACTTGAGAACATCGACTATCTGGTACTGCGGTATCTGAACACCGGCTTGTTACCATTCGAGGAGTTTTCCGAGGACCTGTTGTTCGACGAGGAAGCTTGATGTGTATCTACCGTGGAGACGGGTTGTGGTATAGATTTAGATTGGTAGTTCTCGTTATTCAGGTACGAGAAGTTGAGTCTTAGGATAAGACAAGGAGAGAAAGAGATACTTGGATAGGCGGCTGTACGTAGTTCAATAAATATTGTATTAGTTATTGGGACTAAGAACCCCCGTAACACCTGCTCAAGTCCATGACACATCGCTATGATTAAATCCCTCAATGATAGCTTCTTATCTGTGGGACTTATTGACGACGCCCGATAGATATCCTTGCGACGTATTTGTTGGCGCCTGACGGATGTGCTCGCGCATCCCCATAGGAGACACGTATCATATTGCTCATTAATCAGGCCATAACGTCAACTTAGACATCTTGTTCCGGTGGGTGGTGGTCGGTAGTTGGAACGTGCCCTTCCCTGGCGCCACATCTCTCCTTTGATATTATCTCCGGTAGTTCGTGGTCTTACAATCGGTCAATGTACGATGCTATGCCAACATAGAATCTTATGCGCGCTAATCTAAGGCCCGAGCCTTAGAAAACATCAATGCAGGACCATCTCCTCAACTCAATGCCGGATGTCCGCTTTAGGCAGCTAGCCAACGCCATAATTCCCTCAGTCTTTTCGTCCGTAGGTGTTCATCAACCCAGGTGTGCCACACATCCAATTAAGGAAACCGCAGAGCCCTTTTAATCACGACTGCCGTGTATTCATATACAATCGCATAGTATCTAAGAATGAATCTGGTTGGAAACAACATGCACAGCGAGAACGTATCTGGCAGTTGCTGCATCGTCAAATCAGCTGCCGCAGCGTATGCTTTCAATGACTCCGCTAAGCCGCAATTGACTTATCCAATCGAGATGTGCTTAGTATGTCCCCGCTACAGGATCATACCACGTGGTAATAACCCCCAGGGTTTTACTCCAACCACTCACACTGCTAAGAGGAGACCCCTAACACCCCCAAGCATTTATATCAAAGACTATCAGTGACGCCGCAATATCCCCTATCGGCCTCCCTTCCCTGAGAATTCAGGGCTTCGCCATCCATCATCCCTGTATACGTATTCCGACGCACTCATTTTTCGCATCAAATTCTTCTCCCCAAATCTGTCGGCCTTGTGTGCATTTACTTGTGCACTGCACACGTATTACCGCATGCATGACTTGCTATTCCTATGGCTCATTTTCTTCGACATTCAGGACTACTTTGTCAACTGTCCACCCAACAGTGAAGATGACGTCAAAGGACCGAATTGCGATCACTGCTGTCGCATTCTGATGCATGATTGCCGTAATCGTGCGATTTACATTCCTTGTCATGTTCATGATTTCAATGTGGGGTTTGGCCTGCTGGTGGAAAAGCAATGTGTTATTCTTTGGCACAATTTCTTTCCCCATCTTATTGCCGAGTAGCACACCATCGTCTCTCCTTGGAATGAGGCATCTGGCTGCCGTCCTCGATCCTGTTGTTGGGTTGGGACTTTGCCGTCCTGCTTCATTTGGTTATGCAGTTGCACGATCTGCCATTGTCTGGTCGTTGTTGGCAGTGATGTAATGGCCCCATCTGTGGTTGATGTGGCGCTTAGCATTGGTGACCATGTTGGTCGTGGTGCTGGTTCTGAGATTGGGTTTGACTGGGGGTTTGGTTTTGGTTTTGCCAGTGGTATCGATTAGAGCTGAAATCCAGAATGCAGCTGCTCCCGCTCCTCCGGCTTGTTCTGTCCACCAGTCTGCATCTGCCGCAAGTGTATCAAGCCCTCAAGGCAGATACCCTTGATGTGTCATTTCCTTTCTAATCTCTCGACCCGTTGTAGTGCAGCGATCACTACTGTGACCATGTCCATGATACGGTTGCCCAAAGCTGATTATTCTGGTGGTACGTGTCCTCCAGTTCCTCTTGTTCCTGCAACCACATTTTCATCCCTCGCAATTGCTCCTCCACAGTTACAGACTACATCTCCAGCAACTTTGCCATTATTATGATGATTGGGTGCAGTTGAGTTTGTTTGCGGGCTTACTGCTGAGCCGCGCGCTCCATGCGGCTACTCAAGTCCCCAAAGGCCAATGCAGTCGCTATGTACTCACTCCTCCTTGACTGCTCTCTGTGCTTGTTTCTATCCATCAGCTCAAGTTTGCCCTGCACCACAGTCCCCACGGTGATAGTGGTCACCGCCATCGCCATCTCATTCGCCATCTCCATATGCAAGTCGCTCATCCCGTGCACGACTTCTACCAGATCCAGACTGCTTCTCTCACACACTCTGACTTTGTTCATCACTTCTCTGAAGCACACCTCTTCCAAAGTAGTTCTCATCATTGCCTGCTCACTGGGTGATGTGTTGGGTCAATCCTGTTTTTTGCCAAGACTTCGCGTGAATCCACTCCAATTCTTGGGTTCTTGTGCGGGCCCTCCTCCAGTGGTACAGACAGTGCTGAAAAGCTCACTCTGCGGTCAATTCGACGTCCAGAATCGTTTGCCGCCGACCGTTTTTTCATTGCTATCGTTGTTGTCGACTTAATGCGCTGTTTCTGTTTCGCCAAGACTTTTGTCGCTACTTTTGGAATGGCATATTTTCTTCGATGTGTAATCCGTAATGTAGTAGATTAGCGTCAGAAACGTCGCCTCTGTAGGTACCAACTGAGGTGACTCCGGTTATCGCACAACAGCCGTTTGAGGGTTCTCAATACGAGACTACCTCGCTAGGTAAATTTGTGTGCATCGAGTGAAATAGCGATACGTATGCGCCTAGAAAACCAATCCGGGAGTTATCGGATATCTTCCGGTCCCGGGGGTCTTCAGGTCATTGCCACGAGATAAACTGCCGTCACGTGCGCCAACAGCAATCCATGCATCCTGATTGACTACAGCACCATCAAGGTACTCGACAGTATAACTGCACCGACAAATGTTGCTTCGGAAGTATAGATTGTCGCATCTTATTAAAGAAGACGAGGGCAGCGAAGTTTATCTCCACTTACAGGCAGGGTTCTCAATAGTCCTTCCGCCCGTCAGTCTTTGCAGGCCTCGCACCGTCGTCCAAGGTGGGTCATGATCGAAGACGTTGTGGGTGCGGATTGGGATACCAGGCCCGAGTGGAGATTGCGGCGGTGGGTTATTGATAATCACCAAGCTGTCACTCGCTTCATGCAGCACGGTTGTTGCTACAGTACGTGTGGCGAATTATGTGTGTAGATTCTATGATACAGTGAAGAAAGAAGGGAGGGAGAAAGACTCGATTTATACAGAGAATCATCACAGAAAATTTTGATGCCTTCGCTACTTTGCGTCACTTGCTACTTGCCACAACCAGATATGTAACAACGGTCTTCCGCTAGTCCGAGAATCCCCCCCCAGCTGCCCAAATCCTACAAATAACTGCTTCGCTGGATGTTTATAAATACCTGTAGCAAACAACAATAGAGACTGGTTTTGATTCGTTTTGGGACGGACCTTTGCGTAACCACTCACTTTTTTATTTGTCTAATCCCCGTTCTTACGGAGATGGTCGTAATATTAAATTTTACATTAAAAAAATAAGTAGGAAATGATCATTGCGTTCACTATTGATATAATTGCGCTTTATGTCCAATAACCTAAGTGCACGAAATGCGCACTTTATGACCCTACGCTCTTCTGCTGGCATCAGTGTAGAGAGAGTATACACCCACAACTGGATATATGATAAGCGGGCCATTACGTTGGTAAAAAGTCGCTGCTTGTGGCAATCGTCTTCGTTTTGCGGAGCGACCAGCACTCTGCAATTACTCCGCAATCACATGGTAATCATTTGCTATCGCTAGATTGCGACGATACTTCTCAAGGTCTCACTCAGCTTTTGAACTGCGCTCGAATTCTACTGGAGAATCCTAGAAAGAAGATTACGTAGGGCATATAGTCTTAAATTTCTCTGCCCATAAATAGTTGTCGGGGGTAGAGGGAGCCTCCGGACAGACGAGACGGACTATTTCTATCCGGTGTTCCTAAGCGGCAAGCCTCCAAAATCGAGGCAGTGCCGGCTTAATCTGTGTGTGAGGCCGTAACGGCCCGGCCGGCCAGCAGGCTTTTGCCACGTAGGGTTTCAAATGGAGTCCGGGCCGCTTAGGGACACTCTTTCCATCCTTGTCACTCTATGAAATCTGGAACCTGCAAATTACCAGTCATAATATCAACTAAATTTTGTGAATGCTAACTATACGAACAATGTGTATCTCTCTCAACTAACCAGAACGTCTATCCATCCCTGCCAGTTAACTGAGCAGACCACGCTCTCCCAGAACGATCTCCACTATTCCGCAGTTTCATATTCAAACCGTTCGCTCGCGAAATTGTTCATCTTCAGCATATGTCAGTTGTGTTATATTCGTACCAAAGAGGTACCTGATATGACGAGAATCGGCCTACCTCTAACGTAAGCTAACAACATTTGGACGAATCAATTTCCTTGCTGATATGGTCGTCATGCATAGACATAGCCACTGCACTCATAGCACGTTGAAGCCTTTCTACATCTGTTTCACTGTTGTCGTCGTCCACCACCATTGTCATTTCTATCGCACACCAGAAATTTTCTTCGTCTGTGTCGGAATTATCTTCATCCTCCAAAGTCATGTAAAGCGCACGTTGGAGGTTTTCTTCATCTGTTTCGCTGTCGTCGCCCTCTACTTCCATCGATATTTCTATCAAATGGCTGAGCATTTCCTTATCAGTGTTCAAAAAATCGTCATCCTCGAGTCATATCATATGCAGGTTGAAGCCTTTCTTCATCTATTTCATTGCTGTTGTCGTCCGCCTCCAATGTGATTTCTATTGCACGCCGGAACCTTTCTTCATCTGTGTCGGAATTATCTTCATCCTCCAAAGTCATATCAAGCGCACTTTGAAACTTTTATTCATCCGTTTCGCTGTCGTCGCCCTCGAATTCCATTGATAATTCCATCAAACGGCTGAGCTTTTCCTCGTCAGTGTTCAACAAAACATCATCTTCCAGAGTCATATCAAATGCAGGTTGAAGCCTTTCTTCATCTATTTCATTGCTGTTGTCGTCCGCCTCCATTGCGAGTTCTATCGCACGCCAGAACCTTTCTTCGTCTGTGTCGGAATTATCTTCATCCTTCAAAGTCATATCATGCGCACGTTGGACCTTTTCTTCATCTGTTTCATTGCTGTCGTCGTCCGCCTCCATTGACACTTCTATCGCACACCGGAGCCTTTCTTTGTTTGGGTTGGAACAACTTTCATCCTCTAAAAGCATATCAAGCGCACGTTGGGCCCTCTCTTCTGATTCAATTTGGTCGTCATCCGCCTCAATTGACAGTTCAAGCGCGCGCCTATGCCTCTCATCGCCTGCGCTGGTATTATGAAAAGACTGGGTTAGAGCCAACCACCGAAAGTAGCCAATCAATTCGTCCACACTTGACTGGGGCCGTTGCGATAGGCCTGCCCTGTGCATTTCATCCAAAAAACGTATAGCCATCACTGTCAACGAATTATTCTCTCCGAAAATCTTCCTCGCGCCATCGACCACTTGAATTAGTAGTTCTTCGGCCTCCATCCATTGCCTCAGTTCCAAACATATAAGTGCCAGGTCCACGATGCTGGCCAACGTGTTCGAGTGGTCTTGGCCGAGTACCCTCTTTTTCGTCAACATGACATGCAACTCCAGCTCCTTAGCCTTGCATAGCCGCCCCTGATCGCGATATGTAATAGCTAGGGTATGCATGCTGGTCAAAGTATCTGGATGCTCTTGGCCGAGTAGCCTCTTTTGTGTCTCTACAACTTGTACCTCCAACTCCTCAGCCTCCATCAATCGCCCTTCAGCCACAAACCCCGACGCGAGGTTGTGCATGCTGCTCAGGGTATGTGGATGTTCTTCGCCAAGAACCCTCTTCCGCATTTCCACCACTTTCACCATCATTTCCTCGGACTCCCTCAATCGCCCCAGAGTCGAATATATTCCAGCGAGGTTATTCATGCTGATCAAAGTATCTGGATGCTCTTGGCCCAGTACCCTCTTTTTCGTCTCCATGACCTGTACTTCCAGCTCCTGGCCTTTGATCCATCGCCCCAGCATACAGAATGTCCAGGCGAGATTGGTCATACTGCCTAAGGTATGTGGGTGCTCTTGGCTAATTACCTTCTTCCTCGCCTCCACGACATGCACTAATAGCTTCTCAGCCTCCTTCCATCGTTCTTGGTGCATATATATCGATGCGAGGTTATTCATGTGAAGCAAAGTATCTGGATGCTGTTGGCCAAATGCCATCGATTTTGTCTCCAAGACCTGCGCTAATAGCTCTTCGGCCTCAGCCCATCGCCCCTGGTCCTGGTACGTTATAGCGAGGAGGTCTATAGTGTGCAAGGTATATGCATGTTCTTGCCCGAATACCCTCTTCAACGTGCTTATGACCTGCACTAACAGCTGTTCGGCCTCCTTCTTTCGCCCCTGGATCTTGTATGTCGATGCTAGTACCACTATGGAGGTCAAGGTATTTAGATGCTCAGAGCCGAGTACCCTTTTGTTCAAGTCTATGACCTGCAACTCCAGCAGCTCAGCCTTCTCCCATCGTCCCTGGTCCGAGTATATTACCGCGAGGTTGGAGATACTTGCCAGTGTATTTGGATGCTCTCGGCCGAATTCCTTCTCGAACATCTCCATGATCAGGACTGACAGTTCTTCGGCCTTCTTTAATCGACCCCGGGATAGGTATGTTAATATAAGGTCGTATATAGTAGCGAATAATTCCGCTGAACTCGGCGCCTCAGTGGTGCGTTTCATGTGCGTTAGAGCTTCTTCCTTCAGTACTTGTGCTTCCATCCATTCCCCCAGCATTGTGTGTGATTTGGCGACATTCATGACTGAGTTAATGTAATATGGATGACCAATTCCATCTCGTTCTGCTATCTGATCTTTAATCCGCATTCGAAGGTCTTTTGATTTCCCGAATTCTCTTAACTCATCTGGCAAATTTGCAAAGGTACCATATAATACCAATGTTATGAAATGGATATCTCCAAACTGTCGCGATATATCGGCAACCTCTCTTTCATACTCATTCCGGGCTTCCTCCAGTTTATTCAATTCCCCTGATCGATATTCGCTTGTATGGTTGACTGCAGTTAGAGGTGCATTACGCTTGCGCATTCTCCTACTCCTCTGCCACGAAGGCCGTACCGCATGTTTTTCCATCTTCATATCATCAGGCTGCTTGTTACTTTTTTCTAGCCATGTACGGGATGTATCGTCGTCTGACTTGACCCCAAAACCAATCTGATAACAAAAAGCTATCTGAAATGCTATGTGAGCAGCAAAGGGTTGGTTTTGATTGCTGAAGTAATTATTTTCGAGACTATATCTGATTTGTGTCCGTACACGATAGTCGGCTTCAACGAGGTCATGAAGGTTTTCAACAATCTTAAATAATAGGTTTTAGGCTAGTTCAATTTCGGTGCAATATGGAAATAGATTGAAAATTACTTGAAAATCTGCAGGCGATGAGAGAATCATTGTCTCAAATGGTCTCATAGTGGAGGTTTGTCATGATGCTCTAAACTTCTTAGCGAATGCCCTGCGTTTGGCGTGGCAAGTAAAACTCACCCTTCTTGGTTCAGAAGACCAACTAATTTTGCAAGATCTGCCTTCCTTTTTTCTGGGTTAAGCGGTACAGTCAAGCCGAAAAATTCTTTTAGACTGATCCTTTGATCGGTATTCAAGCCTGACATGGATCCTATGAGCTGGTCCGCAATTTGTTCCAATTTATCTTCATCTTTTAATTGTTCGAGCAATGTAGAAGGATCATGAGCTCGTGGTGATTTGAACGAAAGAGATTCAGTCGTTCCTTCCGCAGTAACTCGCGGAAGATCCGACAGATGGTCTCTCAGTAAAATCCAAAAGCAGAGCATACCAAAGGAATATACATCGGTCTTTTTAGCATCATTAACCTTGAACTCTCTGAAGTGATGCTCTGGGGCATTCCATGGCCTTGACTTTGGCAGGAATACGTTTCCCGTTCCACTGGCGGCCAGAGTGGAGTACCCGAAATCGGTCACCTTAGCTGTAATCTTTTTGGATTCGTCCATGAAAACTAACACGTTTTGTGGTTTGATGTCACCATGAATGACATCTGTTTCATGTCAGGTTTACTAGAGTAAAAAGGCATTTGGAATAACATACTATAAGCATGTAACGTCATGATCGCGCTGCCCACATCGGCACAGATCTTAAGCCGGTCGTCAATCGACAGGGATATGCCTTCGTCCGCATTCATATATTGCTGTAGATCCCACGATGCTTTCTCAAAGACAAGTACAGGGACAGCCTTCTCTGTCTTAGGCTTGATTTCCCAGCAAACCCCCTCCAGGTTGACTATGTTTGAGTGACTTTGAATATGGGGCTGACTCAAAATCAGAACCTCCGATATCAATGATAAAAAGTGTCCATCTGCATCTCCGTTGTCATGAAACCGCTTGAATGCAAGGGGATGCCCGGTATCGAAAGTCGACTGGTTTATCGTACCAGAACCACCAACACCACACACACACCTTCGACAACTCCTCACCGCCTGGTTTTGCCAAGACCCCCTTTTTTTGGGCGGGTTGCGGTTTTACTTTGGCTTCATTTTCGCATACCTGTGTGTGTCCGCTTGTTCACCCCTTGTGTTCAAGTGTACCTCAGACTGTGACAACCACCCAATACCACTCAGTATGGACCTCGAACGGTAGTCCCTCTTCCAGGGCAACTCGCCTCCTTCGATGTTTTATGCAAGTTAGCGACATGGTTTTCACGACACAACCGACACAATCGACAACACAACTAGGGCATGAAAGCGCAGCAGTTCAATGAAGAGTTTTTCTGAGGACAGCACGCTCCGACCCACAATACAACTAGGGCGTGATTGCGCAGCAGTTCAATGAAGAATTTTTCTGAGGACAGCACGCTCCGACCCACAACACTCGGAGGAGCTATGATGGAAGACCTGCTTCTCAGGCACACAAGCACCAGTACGAGGTGTTCCCATGGACGCATCAACCCACTTAAACAGCGAAAATCGGTAGACACATCATAGGTGCTGTTCATGCCCCACGGTAGAACGGTTGGGGTATTCCACTGCGATAACATCAATGAGACCCTGCACTCAGGCGAGTGTGGTACTGGATCCGAACAGTTACATTTCTGGGGGAGGACTAGAATATGGTGCCCTGGGGTAATGGGGGTGGAAGTGGGGAGGGGGTGAATTTTCGTTTTTGGGTAGTGGATGGGGAGCTCCGCCATCTAGCCGGCTCGCCCGGAGGCGGAGGGGAATCGGTCTTTGTCATACTCTAATTAGAGTGAATACAATATGAAGAAACAACAACAACAACCACCAACACCGAGAGTACCGAGCGAAGGCTGCCATGAAATGGGGAGGTAGTCGACATTGAATTTTTGTACAATTGAAAGAAATGCAATCAGGTCGCCTTGGAAGTCACTTTCGGTGCAATTGGTCGGAGCGGAGTGGTGGGAAAAAATCCATACGAATAAGGTATCAGTGTAGATGGCATGGTATATTTTCGGCTGGGTGTAAAAGCTGCAAGCGCTCGAGTTTAGATGGCGGATTAGTATACGGGAATTCCTGGTCGTATTTATTATTTCTGCACCACCGCTTAGAACTTACAAAGACCCTACGTGTGGGAAATAGAAATTGTAGAGTACATGCGTAGTGCGGAACAGTGGTTCTTGCGTATGGCTAACTGCTGCTCAACCGCAATATTATAGTAAGCGGCGCATGAGGCTATGTAATGGGGGCGCGTAAGCCAACGAGCACGCCAACTGACACCACTAGTGCCTTACCCTAACATGGCAAGCTTGCAACGCTGCCTCATTCGCATGCACGAGTGTTGCAGGGCTGTCCACGACCCATGACTACATGCAAAAACTCGTGAATGTTCTTAAGCATAGCAGCACCCTGCAGGCTGTGCAAAAGTAGCGCAGACCATCTGCCCGCGACCGGATCAACACGTAACGTTTGTGTGTGGGATCATTGCTTCAAACCACATATTGATAAGCCGATCAGCCTGCATCATGCAGGCAAAATGCAGGGTGATTCGATTGACGAACACTCGCCCTCGAGGCACCTAGATAAGGCGTTCTGCCAGAGTCAGCCTAAATTTTGAATGTATGCACCAGTCGCCCTCCGGCAAGTGCTGTGTGCCCCACAGAATCATGCTTCGGATCTACTGCTGCAGGCATATGGACGTATAATTAATCGCAACGAAAGGGTGGCGGTGGGTATTGGAAATCTGGTTGTAGCACTATCTATGCTCGCATTTGCGTTGCAACCAAGGTGTGGGGTGGGGTGGTCATCTGGTGGTAGAGCCTGAATTGCTGATTGCGTTGTGGTTGCGTGCAAAGTGACTCACTGACTACGCCACACTTTCTTGCGAAAAGAAACGACATTCCCGGAGGCGGCAGCCTATAGCTTCCCAACTGGACAATGTCCTGCTCCAAATCTCAGCTGAAAGATAAAGTCAAAGTCAAAAAAAAGGGCTACATAAATAGGGTAGTTATATGTAAAAATAATGTGTTATGAGATATCTTTAATGGTGGTTGTGGCTGTGGAGGTGGTGGAGGAAGCCAGTAGTTGACAAGAGGGTGAAATGGCGGTGTGAGGTTGCAGAGGCGCAGAAGGGATTGGTCTCCAACATCCGAATGTACCGATGTACTAGGACCGTTTGGTACATCCAGCACAACACCTAGCCATTATTAGGGCCAAGAGATTTCGTTACCGCGGAAAGAACGATAAGATTTATGAGTTGCTTGAGGTATGCATCCGGGTGTACTACAGCGCCATCAAGCTATTTGACAGTATAATCTTGTAAGCAATTATCATACTGCTCTTTAAACGTTACCACAAATTAATCAGCATCTCCGGCGCTATCATACCACCACTATAATTGCGCCACAAATGCTAGCACTGATAGTCCTACAACCAAATTACCAACACCGCACCGCCACCCTCCTCCTCCTCCTCCCCTCGCTTTCACTCACTCGGCACCCACTTAGCCTACAATTCCAGCTCCTTTGCCCGCTGTTCCAGCTCCGGCTCCCGCTCGTCTTTCAGCTTCTCTGCGCTACTTAAACTCTTCAGACTCGTCAAAATACAGCGCTATAGCATGAGGTGGTGATGGTCACCCTATGCAAAAGACCTGTGTCCACAATCAGCGAGGACGCTCTTCTGAATCGGAAGCTTGTGATCAAGTTGCTAGCTGGCCATCGCGCAAGAGAGGCTCTACGGCTACGTTTTACGGCATTGCCCTCACAGATTTAGCACCTCTGATCGCTGTAGTCATGGCTCACTCCGGAATTGTTGACTAGCTCTGACGGCAGTGTTACACCAGGGTGACTGCCGCTGCTATTGATTCTGAAGATCTCTCACCCTCAGCTAGCGGCGGCTGATCTGGTTAAGCTCATAGTGACCAGCTGTGAGCACACTGTTGGGAAGTCGGGCAGCTGGGCAACCGGGCATTATTGTACACACTGCATGACGTATCACTCGCTCTAGGATTACCTACAATTGTTACGATATGGAAGTTGGGGAGAACCGTGTGAGTGTATTCTATGGTACAGAGAAGAGAGAAGGATAAAGACTCGAGATATATACAGGAGGCATCAGCCCCTGCAGCCGTGACCGTGTATCAGACCTGTAACATCATGTACATCTGTAACAACGATGTTCAAAGTAGAGAAATAGAGAAGCTTGATTGTATCCTATTGAAGAGGACCACAAGGCCACATATATATGAGAGTACAAGTACAAATGCGTGCGTACGCATCTATGTATAGACCCTTCAGGCGGACAGCAATCTCCGGTCATACGAGACTCACCTCCGGCCATACGAGACTCATCTCCGGCCATAAGAAAGCAGAGACCTATCATGCAATATACAAACCGCATTGATTAATACTCACACCAGAGTATGATTCAAATGTTGCATATATGCATGGGTCTTCTGTTCCGACGCTGTCTGAACATAGTGGCATGTATGAGGATACGGACTTGTATCTGGACTCAGGGTAATGTGTCCCAGATATGTGTGTATGTGTGCGCATGCCGGAGAATGTATATATACGGTACTCTGAGCCTCGATTAGATGGACACAGTCAGGCTTCTCTATTAATGCATCGAACACCAGACACCATCTATTTTACACCAGATGTCACACCATGGTAGTTAATTTTTTCACGACAGCCATAAACACCGGGTGCCCTAGAGGGAATAGTGCCATAGCCGCCGTTTGAGTGACAAAGCATTCATAATACCCAATATTGCGCAAGCCGCGTTTTAGTCCCACATGTGCGGCCCCAAACACCACGGGCACTGCAACGAACTTTTGGTTGAGACAGTGCTCACTAGAGTAGATTTTAGTTTATATATTCTGACCAATTCAACCAGCAAACTACATTCCTTAGTACAAGTTTCCAGACAAAGTTGACCGCACTACTTCCGTCTCCGTATTTCGACAGTCTAATTCCTAGCCCTTGATCCGCTTCGCTGTGGGCGGTACGCACTGATCGCTGTGGGTTGTTCGAAACCTAATCACATGACTTAGCCATCAATCAATCACATCTGTTATGACTTTAGCTATTCGGCCTACCCTCTTGCTCTATCAAACATCTTCATTCGACCAACGAATTTCCGATGAGTCATTCTCCCCAATCGACAGACCTAGTACATGTTGCAGCCAATCCTCGAATGCAGGGTCAGTCTCTTCCGGATTTATTTCCATGGCTAATGCATGGAGTATTGAAGCGCTGGCAGGTGTTGTGGAGGGATGATCTTCGCCCAATGTCATCCTACGTATATTTGTCACTTGCATCTGTAATTCTTGCGCCTCTTTCCATCGCAACTGCTCTGCGTATGTCTCAGCGAGATTTTCCATGGATTCCAATGTCGCAGGATGCTCTTGGCCAAGTACACGCTGTCTCGCCTCCATGACCTGCGCAAACAGCGCCTCCGCCTCCTTCGATCGCCCTTGTTTAAAGTATGTGAACGCGAGGTTAGACATGACGGTCAATGTATCTGGATGATCTTGGCCGTGTATCCTCTTTGTCGCCTCCAAGACCTGCATCTCCAGCGCTTCAGCTTCCTTCAATCGCCCCTGGTTCCAAAGTGTCGATGCAAGGTTCCCTATGACAAGCCAAGTATCCGGATGCTCTTCGCCGAGTGCCCTCTTTCGTGTCTCCATCATCTGCACCTGTAGCTCCTCCGCTTCCCTCCATCGTCCCTGGCTGGAAAATATCGATGCGAGGTTACTCATTGTTATCAAGGTATTTGGGTGGTCTTGGCCGAGTGCCTTCTTTTCTGTCGTCATGATCTGCACATATATTTCCTCCGCCACCTTCCATCGCCCCTGCTTACTAAAAACTGCTGCAAGATTGGCCATACCGGTCAAGGTATCTGGATGCAAGTGACCCCATACCCTCTTTCTCGTGTCCATGACCTGCACAAACAGCTCCTCGGCTTTCTTCAATTGCCCTTGGTTGATATACGTGGACGCGAGGTTACTCATGATGGTCAAGGTATCTGGATGGTTTTGGCCATATACCCTCTTTCTCGTCTCCATGACCTGCACCTGCAGCTGCTCAGCCTCTTTTGATCGCCCCTGGTACCTGTATGTCATTGCAAGGTTGGCCAAGCTGGCCAATGTAGACGGATGTTCGTGCCCGAGTCTCCTCCGTCTCGCCTCCAAGACCTGCATTTCCAGCACCTCAGCCTCCTTCCATCGCCCCTGGCTTGTATATGTCGATGCGAGGTTCGCCATGACATGCCAGGTATCTGGATGCTCTTCGCCGAGCACCCTCTTTCGAATCTCCATCACATGCACTTGCAGCTCCTCTGCTTCTTTCCATCGTTCCTGGTCGGAAAATATCGATGCGAGGTTGCCCATTGTTGTCAAGGCACTTGGGTGATCTTGGCCGAGTACCTTCTTTTCTGTCATCATGATTTGCGCATATATTTCCTCCGCCTCCTTCCATCGCTCCTGTTTGGCAAAAACTGCAGCGAGATTGGCCATACCGGTCAAGGTATCTGGATGCATGTTGCCCAATAACCTCTTTCTGATGTTCATTACATCCGCACACAGCTCCTCAGCCTCCCCCAATCGCCCCTGCTTGTAAAATATGGATGCGAGATTGCCTTTGGTGGCCAAAGTATCAGGATGCTCGTGGCCGAGTACCCTCTTTTCCATCTTCATCGCCTGCACCTGCAGCGCCTCAGCCTCCTTCCATCGACCCCAACTACCGTATGTGATTGCGAGGTTGCCCATACTGGTCAACGTAAGTGAATGCTGTTGGCCGAGTAGCCTCGAACTCGTCTCCATGACCTGCACTTCCAGCTCCTCAGCCTTCGTCCATCGCCCTTGGTGTCTGTATGTCGATGCTAGGTTGCCCATGCCGGCCAGGGTATCTGGATGCTCGTGTCCGAGTACCCTCTTTTGTGTCTCTACTACCTGCACTACTAATAACTCGGCCTCCTTCCACCGCCCTAGGTATCTGTATGTCGATGCGAGATTGCTCATACTAGCTAAGGTTTGTGGATGCTCGTTGCCAAATGCCGTCTTTCTAGCTTCCATGATTTCCACCTCCAGCTCCTCGGCCTCCTTCCATCGCCCCTGATTCGAAAATATCCATGCGAGCTTGCTCTTATGCGCTGTCACCGCCGATCTTTCATTACAGTCGTAAAACTTTAGAAGCTCTTTCTGCAATAGCTCTGCTTCCTTCCATTCCGCCAGGTGTATGTGTGATTCAATGACATCCCGGGTGGATTGAACGTAACATGGATGACTAATTCCATCTAATTCTTCTAAGTTGTCCCTGATCCACATTCGCAGCGCTTTTGATTTTGCATATTCCCCTACAGCATCGAGCATATTCCCGATTGTCGTGTATAAGCCCAATGTGATGAGGTGTAGGTCCCCAAATGCTCTCCTCATATCAGCAACCTCTCTTTCGTACTCTTTTAAAGCTTCCTCCAGTTGGACCAGTCCGCAAGTTCGATACTCGTTTATCAGGTCGACTGTAATAAGGCCACTGAGCTGGTGTATTCCCCCACTCTTCCTTTTTGTCAGTCGTACTGCTTCTGCTTCAATCCTCAGATCGTCAAGTTCTTTGTTGCTTCTCTGTAGCCATATACGGCATTCATTGCCGTCTGACTTCACTCCAAATCCGATATGATAACAGAAGGCAATCTGAAACGCAATATGAGCAACAAAGGGTTCAGTTTGTTTCTCGAAGTATTTCTTTTGGAGGCAGTCTCTAATCTGTGTTCGCACACGATAGTCGGTTTCCATAAGATGGACGAGATTATCGGCAAGCTTGAATAATAGAACCTACTCAGTAAAGTGCTTAGGAGAAATATGCGAATTGGTTAACACGCACCCGGAAATCTGCATAGCTAGAAACTTCTCTTATTGTCTGTAGTCGTTTTGCAGGAAGGAGTTGAGGCTCTATTCTACATTTCTTAGTAATAATTTTGGTATGACTTTAGCTGAAACTCACTTTTCTGGACTCAAGAGATTGACTAACTTTTCAAGATCAGACGTTCGATTTCTGGGCCTAACTGGAACCGTCAAGCTGAAAAATTCTTTCAATCGGGTCATGTGATAGGCATTCCAGCCCGCCAGTTGCACTGATTCCACGAGTCGACATGCAATATGTTCCACTTTATCACTCTCTTCAAAAAGCTCAAGCAATGTACAAAGCCCCGTGGATGTGTCAAATGTGTATTCAGTACTGCTCTGTGGACTCGGAATACTCCCGAACAGAACCCAAAGACAGAGGAGACCAAACGAATATATGTCTGCCTTTTTAGCATCAGGAACTTTGAATTCGCCCCAATGATGCTCTGGAGCATTCCATGGCTTTGATTTCGGCAGAAAAACACCCCCTTCTGCACCACTCGCAAGAGTAGAATATCCGAAGTCGGTCACCTTGACTGAAATCTTGCCGGTCGAGTCCTTGAACACTAACACGTTTTGTGGCTTGATATCACCATGAATTATGTCTGCGCGCTTGTTAGACCTCCAGAAGTCAACATCCATTTCAACAATAACATACCATACGCATGCAAAGCCATGATCGCACTTCCAATATCGGCACAAATTTTCAGCCGGCCATCGATTGACATATTCATGCCCTCGCGCACGTTCATAAACTGCTGTAGATCCCATGCTGCTTTTTCAAAAACCAGTACAAGGACGGCTTTCTCAGTTCTAGGCAGGATTTCCCAACAAATCCCTTCGAGCTTGACGATTTGTGGGTGAGTGTGGATGACGGGCTGACTTAAAATTAGTACCTCCGACATCAAGGGTGCAAGGCCCTGGTCCGAATCCCCGGAGTCTGAGTCGTGAAACCGCTTGAATGCAAGGGACATACTACTGCTCAATGCAGACTGGGTTATTGAAACCAGGGCCTCCCTTACCGAGGGTACCGAGAGCAGGGTGCCAGGTGATGGGGAGGAAGTCGACCTTGTATCTCTGGGCAATTGAAAGAAACGAGATCAGATCGCTTTGCTGGTCACTGCTGGTGCAATTCGTCGAGGCGGAGTAGTGGGTAAACATTCCATCTGAATGCGATACTAGTGAGGAATTGAGCGTTGAAAACATGGTGTATGTATTTGCGTTAGTGCAAAGCTGCAACCAGTAGAGTATTAAAAGATGGCGGAATGGAATACGCATATGCGCCGTTGTGATCAGTCAGTGTCGCCGCTTTGTGCTTTCAATAATCGCACATACGGAGAAGGGGAAAGTGCACATACATAGTGCCAAACAACGGTTCATATGTAGTGTGATTCTTTGTTAACGTTACTTAACCCGCCAAAGAGCAGAGTGGGTGGGTGGGTATAATGCAGCATACTTTGCTACATGCTTCATGCTGCTGACAGCATTGCCTCATGCAATTACACATGCGATTGCCATACGACTGTACAGTGTACTCAAAACACAACTTGGTTCGACATTTGATAAATTATTTATGCATAATACTGTCCAATGGGACGTGCAGAAACACCTTAGCGCAAATATCTACCCTGCAGCGGCCGGGGCGATAATCCGCGCACGTAGCATTTGCGTATGACGTCAGTACCGTTCGCCCAAGGCGCTCAAGACTCTTACATCATGCAAGCAAAATACTGGTTGATTCGATTGGCGAACACTAGTCCCCGAGTTACATAGATAAGGTGCTATGCAAGAACCAGCCCACTTGTGCAAGCAAAGGAACTTCTCCAACAGAAATATCCCGCAGAGGATGTACGCAGACGTCATCCTCCGGCGAGGGCGGTCTGAATCGCAAGTCACAATTATGACTTTCGTGCTTTTGGATCCACTTCTTGAGGTTCAAGGACGTATAATTCGATCTCTGGTCATCTGGAAATGTCGTTTCTTTTCACAGGCAAGTGCGACGCGTCGCTTTGCACTTTACCACGATGTCATCAGCATCGCCGGTCTACCGCCACACGACTGCCCACACCCACACCCTCCCACCCCCACCATTATTGGCTGCAACACAAATGTGAGCACTGATAGTGCTACACCCAGGTTTCCAGCACCAACTTCGGCACTGCCACCCTTTCGTTGTGAACATACCGCATTTATCGTTGGAGACCTTCTGGTCGCAAGGTTCGCTTTTACAAGTAGGGCTTCTAAGACCATGATAAAAACAACTGCATTGGAGTTCCGTTGAAACTGCACGGGATAATTTTGCTCCAGAAGTACAGACCCTCATTATGTTGCTGATGAAGACGAGGCCGACGAGGTTTATCTCGATTTACAGTTGCCCACTCCACAAAACTACCGGTTCGCTGGATGCTGATAGATGACCATGTAGCAACAACGATAGAGGCTAATTCTGATTCCCTTTGGGGACGGATCTGTTGCGTAATCACACTCTGTTTAATTTGTCTAAACCCCATTTTCACGGAAATGATGATGGTATAGAATTGAGCATTTGGGAAATAAGTGGAAAGTATCACTGCGGTAATGGCAGTGCCGTTACTATTACTTTGACAGCGATTGATCACTAATGACCTGGGCGCACTGAACGCGTACTTTGTACAATCTCTTTGATAGCTCCATAGGTTCGTTTGATGGATAAAAAATAAATTCCCTCGTTCCAAGTTTGTCAAGCTACGTACTTGCAAGCCCGCACACAGCTGACCGAATTTATTCATCACCAGTGGGCATGAGAGGAATAAGAGATAATGTTAAGACGATCTACAATGTATCTTCCGGAGAGCAAGAAAATGGATGTAACCAGAGCACTTCTACATGACATAACACTCATTGCACTTACCACTCGCCAATGTTACATATACGAGATATAAGACATTTTACAGACCTGATACAAGCTCACTATTATCGGGGCTGCTAGTAGGCTCATACAGCCTCCTGTAAGATTCCCCATCATTTACCATGAACATCACCAAAACGCCAATGCAGCCGCACAAACGCATGCACAATATCCCAAGAAGCCCGCCAAATCACTCGATGTATAATTGAGTGTCAAAGTAGATGTCCTGTAGTTACAGCACTCACTGCTGGGGATGTCTACCACGGAAGTCAATGCGCATCGGTTACTATGTCGCAGTAGCCGAATGGGGTTTATTCTTAGTAATGGGTACTAATCCGCAACGGGAGGGCGAAGAAGGCAGTAATATGGCAATAGCGGTACTCGGTAATCACCCGGCAATCACTCGCTATTACTAGATGGGGAAGTTACTTCTCAAAATCTCACTCGACTTTTAGACTGAGCTCCATGTTGCAATTATGAAGGGGAGAACTGTCTTCATAGATTCTATGGTCTAAAAAGAAGAGAGAAAGAGAAGACTCGAGATACAGTACAAGATAGTGGCGATAGTTGCGCTACCTTTTGCCGCTCTTTGCCATCGGATACGCAACACCGGAACACGCCACCAGTCCACTATCCAGTACAATTCACTCGCTTGGGATAGGCTGTTTGGTTTAGTCCAAAGCCCTCGGCCAGCTCAGTCCGGACTATTAGCTTTATTGAATTCCCACTACTGTCGAAACCTCAACGCCATGAATCAGATCTTACGATTCTTTTAAGTACAATGTTGGAATATATCATCATTGCTATATATCTCTGGAATGTATCTGGGAATGTATCACCACAATATGTATGCAGAAGTGTACGTACTGTAATACATATTACGAAGTGTTACTGTAGATACGTACCCAGTGACTGTATTATCTAGATATGTATCCAGGAAACAAGATACGGTGACAGTTTCGCCGACTTTTGGCGTGGCCCAGATAGACCTACTCCAGCCCGGCAGCCCAGAGTTGTCTGCTCCAGCTGACTCCAATCTCTACGGGCTCCAGCTAGCTCTCAGTTAGTTCATCCTGCTCCTAGGTGTATTTGACTCTAACCTACTCTAAAAACTCAAAATTGGATAGCCGTTAATGAACAGCATGGCAATTCATGGTCTGAAAATGCAAGTAATTAGAGCTCTCCCATGTCTTATCTCCCTACACTCTATCCAGCCACTTACTTTCACATTCTCCTAGTTTAATTTCTATCACTCATAAGTCCGCTTCACTTTTACACTTTACAAGTGTGTTTCCCATCAATTTAATGTGCGCTTCCCATCACTCCGAAGTTCGCATTACATGTCCGCTTCTCCAGAGCACAACTTACGTGCACTCACAAGTGCGCTTCTTGCTAGTTTTCCCGTCTAGTTCCCATGAGTGTATCTCTCTAGCTCCCGATGAGCTAATATCTACTCTACTATCTCCGTTGTTGAAGAAAATATGATGGCGGCTAAAAGGCATTCCACTCAACTACTTCAATCAATTCAAGTCCAATTAAATACACGAGTTTTGCCCTGATCACAAAGTGTGCCACCCATGAAATGTGCATAACTATGTCCTCTTTTACCTCTAAGTCTCCGATTATGCTATCAATATGGAGATATTGGTTACGCGTAAACAACAATTTATGGCTCGGCGGCAGATTATGAACCGTACTCAATCCAAAACCGCCCATCCAATAAGTCCACGAGTTTATCTCTAATCACAAAACGTCCTATATATGAAATGTGCATAACTATGCCCTATTTCACCTCCTAGTCTCAGATTTACGATATTTCTAATATCGAGTGGGTTGCTGTGGAAAAATAGCGTTTTTGCACAGTCACATAACATGCGCTATCTTAAATCGGAGTCCGGGAAACGAAAGAAGCCCAATCTATGCATATTTATGCTATAGAACACATTGTGGTTGGAGCAAAACCTGTGGACTTAATTGGACTTGAATTGATTGGTGAAGTCGAGTGGAATGCGTCTTCACCGCTGCCATGTTTTCTCTGACAACGGAGGCGGTAGAGTAGAAATTTACTCATTGGGAGTTGAAGAGATACGCTCACTAGGAGCTGGAGAAGGCACATCGCTAGCTGGTAGCTAGCCAGAAATGATAGAGATAATCTCAATAGGAGCTGGCGGGAGTCTACCCAGGCTATGCTGTAGTAGGAAAATTCGTTTCTCACCACCACTGGCAGGAACTGACAGGAAATTCACTAGGAGTCACAGGAAGCGCACTTGGGAGTGACATGAAGCGCTCTTGTGACCGCAGAAAGCAAACTAACAGAATATGATGGTTAAGCGGGCTTACCAGAGCCCAGGGATATCGACCACTTCCGGCCAGTACGGGATAGGCCCATGGCGACCAGCTGCGACTATACAGCGAAGAGTTGGGTATCCCACTAATCCGCCCCGTCCGGGCAAGACCCAGACCAAGACGGTATTATAAAATCCTGGGCAAATAATCCTAGACAAGCAGAATTTTTTGGGACTATATACCGACAGGGTCCAGCAGCTTTGAGACATACAAACTGCAATGGAGAAGCGGTGAGAATACCGATTTTTATTCTATAGTTGGTACTAAGCTTACTACCGGCATTGTAGTACACTGTCGTTTCGTTGCGAGGCTTTCTGCCACTGATTTCAAGCCTAGTACCGGTATCATGGCACCTACCGCTGCAAGTTGTCAGGCCTAGCACCGGAAATACCACCCGCACAAATACCAGATACCTACTCCTGATAGCTGCTAGTTTCCTATAGGCACGCGTACGGAGCCCTATGGCAGAACACATGAGCCCCGGACGGACTAGGTCACAGTAATGATGCGTAGGACGGGATGGCGATGTCTGGCCCCAAAAGACTGCGTTTCCCCGAACTGTTGAGTCCGGCACCCAGGGTTATAGTTTCGCAAAGGGAAATCAAACAAATTAATGTATCGGGAAGGTCCAAATTCAAGCCGGCGCAGTCCTTTACTAACTATAGGATCCTGAATACCGTCCTCGATTCTTACAGTGATGTCAACCGTCCCATCGGACAGCCATAGACGGCACAAACACTATCCCAAGCTAACATTGACTATCGCTGGCTGACATTAAATATTTAGGTGTTTTATATGGCTAGATATGGGCGAACCAACTGTAATAGATAGAGTTTACTGTACATAGTGTGGGTAATTTGAGGTTTCTTATAATTCAACTCGTTTTACTACTTGCGAATTTCATTATCATAGATACCTGCCGGAGACGCCTCTTAATATTCTTTCCGTCTGTCCCCGTCCTTAGTGATCTCGGACTATGACTGTCCGGGCGGGATTTTTCAGAGTAGAGAATTGCTGGTGTGGAATATGATGCTAGAGAAGCTTTATTGTGTACCTATCTAATCGAGGCCTAAAGGCTGAATATGTACGATATACTATATGCGTACGCATACACCCTTAACTGCGACGCATCACCCTGAGCCCTCATATATGCTACTCTGTTCATACAAAACCTTTATAGACGATCGTTATATACTATACTACTCACAGTGGTCCAGACGTTAGCGGTCATATGGGGGTGTCCGTCCGGAAATTTTTATATTGTCAGCGTCAGCAGGCCGGTGTCCGGTGGGTTAAAGTTTGTCAGCATTGTAGAGTACTATCCAAAAAACGCTAGCTATTTTGTAAAGCTATGTAAACTGGAGAGTAGGTTTGCTGTTGATTAAGTTTGGGTGCGTATGATAGGAATCAAATTGCAGGACTGTAAAAAGGGGCCCTATGTTCTAGTCAGTTCATGGAGGATATCAGTCCGCGGAGTGACCGGTCAACCCACAGAGTAACTGGGCTACGTGAACTGACCAATCAGCTCATGGAGCCTACACACTCCGTGAGCTGACTAGTCACTTCGTTGAGGGATACAGCCGGAGAATCGGTAAAAAAAAGGTTGTCTTTACTCTGCTCGGCTGGGCTGACAAAATGATAATAGTCGGTCCGATTAAATCTGCGAGTATTTGTCCGATCACAAAGTGACATACATGAAATATGCATAATTCATCGCTCTTTCACCTCCCAGTCTTCGATTTACGATATATTTAAAATTGATTAAGTGGCATTAAAAAAACACCCATTACTTTTGGTTGAGTGTAATTTTGTATAGGTCAGTTCACGGATCCGTGATCTGACTAGTAGGTTCACTGAAGGCGGGACTCCGTGAACTGACTAGTTACTCCGCGGACTGACATTCTCCGTGAACGGACTAGAACACCCTATCAATGAGTGAATAGTGGGGCGCTATCAATGAAGGAATAGTGAGGCCCGAGTATGTAGTCTAAGCTTCGTCACCATGTCCGGTCATTGTAGAGCTGTCAGCAATGACTGTCCGGTTGAAAAATATTCGTCAGCACCAACTAGCGTCCGGACTACTGTGAGTAGTACAATATATGCAACAACCAGGCCTGCATATCAGCCGAGTGTGTTACAGATGTACATGATGTTACAGGTCTGATACACGGTCACTGCTGCAGGGGCTGATGCTTCCTATATATACCTCGAGTCTTTCTCCTTCTCTCTTCTCTGTACTATAGAATATAAGCGCACGGTTCTCCCCAACTTCCATATCGTAACAGAGTGTGTTACAAATGTAAAGCGGACGAAGTCTATTCTAATATCTAAGGAGAAGCTCTGTCTTTATATACATGAGAGCCTGGAACACCATAGAAGTCCATGGAAGCTCACGATTGCAATACCAGTGGCGGTGGCGAGCGAAAACTCGTGAGTGAGTCAACGACTGTGAGTCCGTAGCCTGTGAGTCAATTCGGTGATCTTAGTGTATCAGCGACTTCCTCTCAGGTCATATAGTAATAGAGTGTGTTACAGATGTACATGATGATACAGGTCTGATACACGGTCCTACTGCAGGGGCTGATGCCTTCTGTATATATCTCGTGGCTTTCTCCTTCTCTCTTTCCTGTACCATAGAATACACGTACACGGTTCTCCCCAACTTCCATATCGTAACAGAGTGATAGGTTCAAGATGCGAGTGACGGCTAGTGATTGTGCGACAGAACCTGTCCGTCACGTGATAGAGCGGGTTCTCAACGGTCTAGCGACATTTAGGACCCGATATTGCCGTCCAGGGTGGCGCAGGAATCTCTCTCCTTAGTCCGTCTCTGGCCGAAATATTGATTACAGGCCTTCTACGCGGGAAGGTGGGAGGGAAAGTATTGGAATGTGGGATTTGGAAAACCCACTTTCCAGTATACAAACCAATACTTATCTGTGCAATTCTTTTTCGTATATATGTGTGTAACCTAGTTGTCAAGTCCGTGAGTATGCAGGATGCTTTGAGGGTACAATGCCGGGAATGCCAAGGGTCGTGAGATTTATCGGCTCTATTACTACCATCACGGACCCAACCATCGTGCACCTGTTGCCGGTACGCACCCGCTCACACACAAGTCCCACAAAGGCGAAACTGACGCAATTTACTCGTAGCAAAAAAGTAAGTGGGAGAAGCCACACCCCATCGCGAGAACTGTAAAAATGAATACTGTACGGCCTAATGAAAACCTCAACGCCATGATAACTATCTTAAAAAACATCGTGACTTTTGGGAAGTGAAGGAAAGGTAAGTTGTGTGGAACTTGGTAAGCAGCTGGAAAGTATTTAAAAACAGAAACAGTATGGTAAGGAGTGGAAAATGGTATGTTGGTGTGGCGTAGGTGAAATTGTATGGAAAAGACTGGAAATACAACGACTACGCAGGAAGAAATACATTGGAAACCGATCAAATTTGGGAAATGACTTGTCTCCACTTTCCCCTAGTAGATATTTCACATTCCAATCACATATTTTGTTTGGGGAAACTACACGATCCCACTTTCCCGCTGCTGGTAGAGATAGCGTCACTTCCCTGAATCTGGGATCCAATAATACGGCCTCGTTTCGACCCCAATTCGTCTATTCTTACCGTATTCTTGCCCGGTACGGTGGATTTGCAAGACTATAAGGTCCTGCAGGTATTTAGGCCATAGTTCCATGCCTTACTTCTTGTAGTCAGTGATATGCCTTACCCCGAAATTAAGCCCGGCGTGGGGCGGGGTGTTGTCGGTGTTGCCCAGGCGGCGCGGACTATTGAGAAGCCTGATAGACCTCATCATGTGGTGTCTGATATTGGTGATGGTGTATAGTGGCTGCTAACTGTCAAGATGCATTATATCCGTGATTAATGCAGTCATTTTGAAGGGAAAACCCATAGCAACCCAGCGGTAACCTTCGCTCGTACCCGTTAGATCCCCGATCCGGGCCCTAGGCGTAACTACTCACACCCCGCCCGAGACCTTATTCCTAGGCCCGAGAAGACTAGTGGGCGTCTGGACTATTTGGAACCCAGACAGTGCTTCATCATAGCTAGAGACCGAAAAAGAAAATGAACTACACATCAGTTAATGGTGGATTACAAAGAGAACTTGCTGATCTACAGATAAATAGACATCTAGTACACAACATTCAATACCATTCAATAAGTAAGAAACTAAGACCGCTAACACTGCTAGCGTTCCACTGCAGTCCACCTTGCTCCTCTACTACACTTACGGCCCCTGCTCCTTCCCCACGTTCCATCCCACATCGATGTATACCGCCCGACACGCACCTATATTCCCACTGCTGACAATTTAAGGAGAGGGCCAACAACTTTATCATAAAACTCCGTAAGTACAGTCTGTCCTCCTGATTCCCCTGAGCTCTGACCAAAGTTACCCCGAAGACATGCAAGAGTAACGTCTCTATAGGTTGCTCCCATAATATAATCCAAACGTGGTGCGTATTTGTTGATTAATTCAAGGCGAAATGCCGCTGGGTTTGACTTTAGATTTCGATTGTGGTTGAGATACATGTCCAAGGTTGTCCAGCTGCCAAGTTCCAGCAGTAGTATGCCGATACTGTAATAGTCGTAGATCTCGCGATAATCTTCGCTGGGAGAATAGTCCGGGTGTTGGTAATGCTGCAAAGGCAAGCCATTGTCTGGCTTCACAGAGTGGTGTGCTTTCTCTGAAGACCGCGAGTACCGAAAATTAACCAAGTATGGATGCCGAAAAATATCTGCAAGGGCTGGGGTGCTTCCGGCTTCCGCAAAAAATACCACATTTCTCGAGTTGATATTTTTATGTAACCATCGCACCATGCTCAGCTCCCTGACACAACTGACAAGTTTGTATGCCAATTGAAACCTCTCCCCGAGCGGAAGATCATTTTTCTTACGTGTCTTGAGCACTTCAAAGAAACTAACCGGGACGATATTTTTGTGTTGTAGCGGTAACTGTAGAGAGGGTGCGGGAAAGGCCCAAACGAAAGCACAGTGCTGACTAAAAGCACCTGACGTGAATATCATGAAGCCGAGGCATTTCAAGACGCGAATGTCACTAAGCTTTGAAAATAACCAGAAAACTTCGGCTGTGAGATTCATGCGCTTCTCCCTTTCGGACGAGAGCATTTCGTCCATGTCCGCAGTATACGAGACCCGTTCAACCAACACTCGGTTGTCATGAAAACGACCAATGGAAATTCCATCACTAAAGTTACTTTCAATTTCGAGTGCATCTGAGTTCAATCTCAAGCTTGCCATCTCAGATATCTGTAAGTCGGCACCCTGGTTATTGACATTCGTTAGGCGTAGGATTTCTTGTTTGGTAGCTGCCAAGGTATTCAGTTCAGAATATTGACTAGACCGTGTGTTGGTCTCAATATCGTGGAGGGCTTCGCAACTTTTATCCAGCGAATCCTCTAGCCACACCTGCTTTAGTTTCTCTTGATAGACGGCCGGCAATGAGTGCCACAGCCTATCTATGAGCCGCTGAAGCTCCTCGTGAAACGGCTTGCAAATTGAAATAGCGACTGGAGATGGTGACACAGTTTCGTCCGCCCTGATGCCCTCATTCGATTTTTCAAGTAAAGTGGTGAGAATATGACGGAAATCGTTGGCTTTATTGCTGACTATTTCAATAGCATCGTCCAAAGGTCCATGGCCAGTGAGTTGTAAGACTTTACCCCAAGCTGCAAGTCGCGCCTTCTCGAACTGGATTGCTGTTGCTGATGATCTTGTGTCTCCTTGGTTCGAGGCTGCTCCAAGGTGTTGGGACAAAGCTTGCTGTACAGCATTAAAGAGAGCTTCTACGCTCAAAAAGGACAAATTCTGATGGACCTTCGCTGCGTTAGGTCGCTCGATGGGATCGATTCGCAGCATCGCGCCAGCTACCTCCAGCAAGTTACGAAGTACTCTGCTCGCAGATCTCTTCTTGAAACTCTCGATCCAAAAAATAACATGCGGTTTCAGATTTTTTCCGGAAAAGAAGTATTGATCCTTCATATTTGGTCTGAAGCCAGCCCCAAGCCGTTCTTTCCGAAATCTGGTCACACCATCCGCACCGCCTTCGATGTATGCAGCAATTTCGGAAATCATGCACCCGAATGACCATATATCTAGAGAGCGCCCCACATTGAGGGGCTTCAAATTTTGGTCCATACACTCCGGCCCGACATAATCCCCGAGTCCTTGTTTCCACTCTGTTCGCGAACCCATATCTTCCGGCCTCAACTTCGCAAGTCCGAAATCCGCTAGGTAGAAAGTTCTAGAATCAACTAGGACATTTCCTGGTTTAAGATCATGGTGGTATCCAATCCGTCCGAGCTCCACATCATGATCTTTCGCATTGAGGTTTAGGGAGTGAACCTTTTCTAATGCTGGAGAAAGGCCCTGCAGAGCTGTGTAGAATGTGAAATCATGCTTGAACTCCCCAAAACGTTCCTTACATTGTAGAAAATCCTCTAGGTTCATTGTGAACAGTGGGAATAGAAAGTGGTGATCTCCGCCGTGGCTATAGGATGCCAAGAGCTTGACAATGTTGCGATGTTGGAGGTGGTCCAAAATTTGAAGGCATTCCTGTTCCCGTTCCAAATATTTTTTCTTCCTTAATGTTTTTCTCACGATGACGACTTCTGCAGTCTGTTTCGGTTAGGTCATTGCATGAATCAATACTTGCGGGAACATACTTCATCTGGAAACATAGTCTGTAACGATGGCAACACCGACATTTTGAAAACATCGCCGAAATTCCCTTCTCCCACCGGAGCCTCTCCAATAAATGGTAGTATCTCCTCGTCTCGAAATTTGCAATGATAGCCGTTCATTTCCTTCGTCAGAGTTCGAGGCAGAAACTCCCACTGTGCGTTATTAGCGAAATCCCACCCCACATTTTCGGCAATCTTTTCGGCCCTAGATATCTCGAGTGGTAGTTGGGAGTCGAGTGCGTTATTCTCAATAAAACTCATCAATTTGTGTAGCCATTTCTTCCAGATGAGGATTCCAAAAACAATCTGCCCTTCAGTGAAGATGCGATCCACGACAATCTTTTCTTGGTGATCCGGAACTGCATATTCCTGAACGCATTCCCGAATGGCTTCCTCGATAACCGCTCTTGTTAAGAGTGCTTTGATTTCATGCTGACAGATGAAGTGTTTCCCATTTGTGGACTCGTGGCGCCGGTTCTCAAGTTCCCCTCGCAAGTTATCAATTGTTAGGCCCATGGTGACTTGGAAAAAGGCCCGGCTGAGTACACGGTATACTAGTCTGGTATTTCTGTGAAGGGTAGGAAGTAAATATGTTGACTTCCGATTACCGAGGGAATTGATACCGATACCAATATAACTGTGAGCTTCAGGCAAAACAAATGATAAGCGCGATGACAAAAACTGCTAATATTCTAGTAGATCTTCCGAGGGGGTTTAGTGAAGCCAGTAGTATCACAAGTCATAGCACTCATGACAACGAAAGCAGGATGTATGGAATTTATATTAATCTTTTCTAGCCTACTCGTGGTGACGATGGTTCCCCGGACGGCCCAACGAAAACCATCGCAATTCCCCATGGATTGTAAGGCTGACAGTTTTGCGCAGTGGGTGGCATAGGAATTTAGTATGTAAACTACCCTGACAACTTACATGCATGGCGAGCATATGGTATCAGGCTCACTGACAAGACACAAGCTGAGCCACCGGTAAAAACCAGGGTAGTGGTGGCAGGGTGTTGTGATGCATCGCCACCATACTCATGATCATGCTCGCAGCCCAGCTCTCCCGATTTTTAGATCGCAATCAAGTCTGCGAATTTTTCCTTGATCGAATGTATTCTATACTGGAGTATGAATCCCCGTATCGAATTTGGAATATCTTTATTACTCATCATACGGTTGTGGAAACGCTCGATTTTCGTCAATTTTTGGCGATTTCTATGACTACATCTAAAGCCGCACAATGAATATTTCGGATATCATAAATCGGGGACCGAATGGTTAAAGTTCGTATAGTTCTGCCTGTTTCCACGATAGGACATGTGGAATTGGAGCAAAATTCGAGGACGCAACCTTGGCCAGTGGCTTTGCGTTCGCGTTCGCGACCGCACAAATTTTTCATGACACTATAGAAGTGGTACAACCGGCTACGAAACTGCCTTGAGTGTAAGTTGCCGAACCGGTTCTATTGCATGCTAGATATGTAATTGGATAAAGCGGATCCGGACTTCGAATAGGCTATGCTTAAGATACAGAACCACAATAATAATGATTCAACGATACAGAAAACAGCCCTGCACCTGCGCCAATGCTACCCAACCGACCGCAGCACGAAAGCACCCCTGAGGCAATTATTCGATTAACACTGCGGTCGTCCTCCAAGCCTTGAATAAAATCTATTTCAGCCATGCAAACTCTTGGCCAAAGTTAAGGGTATTCTCTGCAGCAAATCTTCGTAGAATACCTCGGTGAGTGTACTTGTTGCTCCCATTCGTCGGGAAACAATTTTTCCAATAGCTTCACGAGCTTGTAAAGTAAGATGCAGTGATTCATCTTTTAGATCCTTTGCAAAGAATTCTGTTTAGCTGCAGTCTGTGTCTGGGCTGATTCGAAACTGATGGATTATCGGATGGATGCTTTTGATGTAGGGTTCGAGAGGCAATTCTAATTTCGTATCAGCGATAATCTCTCAAACGGTCACACGAACATATAACTAGCGGCTCAAGGCGCTGCAAAACGACAATCGCACCAATGCAATTGGTCAAAGACTTTGTTCTCAATAACGCAACTTTGGAAAGCCGCATTTTGTGCATCTGGCCAACAAGATCGCTGCTGTCTTTCTGATTCGGGTGGTGTTCTCACGAGAAAATATTTTCAGACCCATGTTGCACCTCCGACGCGCCAGGCTGCTGCGCCGCACACGTACCAACGATACAGGATGTAGTTTCACGGAGAACGTGCTTGCTTGCTTGGAAAATATGGATTGGCTATTGCATAGCTCACCTCGAGGGGCCACGCGTTCGTCGATCGAATCGGCCACCATTTTGTGTGCATGATTGCAATGTTCTGTGGATGGGGCTGTTGTGACCACCACCACATTCAGAACCAAACGCTGCGTGTTTGCCGATCCCTGTCTTTGTTTTGCAGCCTGCAGCACGGTGCAGCCTTGTGTTCGTGCAGCTTGCATTTCCGCAAGCTCCGACCGTCTCGAAGTGAAAGACGGACGACTTGTCAATTGGACTAGTAGAAGAATAATTACTGCACGCAAAACGAAAATCCCGACTTCAACCAAATGTGACGTTTCGCTCGGAACTTATCACGTGTTGCATAAAGTTATTTTTAGCGCACAGCCCGATTCATTTGTCAAAGGGGAGGAACGGTAGCGGGAGGGGATCCCCCCACCTATCCGGCCATCCGGAGGGGGGGGAAACAGGCTCTGCCAAACTCTAGATAGAGTGGATGCAGTACGATAAGTACAAACAAAAGAAAAAAACATCTCCATATTGAACTAGTTACGAGCGGTAGCACAATCACGCGTAAGAATGACGCAATGCTGCAAGCTAGCTGGTCCATGGTTGGCTTCCCGTAGGGTAAAGTGTGAAAGCGATTGTTTCATACGAGAGTGCGCATAGCACACTGCTTGCGCGAGCTTACATTAATACTTCCGTTGAGTAGCAGTTGACCGATTCGCCAAACAACTAATCGATACAAAGTATGTACCATTCATTTTTCTCTCCATAACTCAAAGCCTAAGTAATAACACTAACCAAAAAACAAGACGACGTAACTACGAATACCATTCCACCATCTTTCTAAACTCAAGTGATCGGAGCTTGCGCACCCACCACAAGTCCATACACCATGTTTTCAACACGCGACTCCGCGCCGGTATCACCTTCCGATGACCATACCATCTTTTCAACGCCCAACCTCGCACTAGTATCCCACTCAGATGGAGTAACTACCCGCTACTCTGCTTCCACAAATCGCACCAATGGCAGTCTCGAAAACGACCTAATCGCATTTCTTTCAATTGTCCAAAAATGCAACATCGACTATCTCCCCATCACGTGGCAGCCAGCTCTCAGTACTCTCGGTACCGGTGGTTCTGGGACGATAACTCAGTCGACATTCATTATTGATATGCCTCTTGCTTTCAAGCGGTTTCACGACGGAGATTCAGACATGGACTTTTTACCGTTGATATCAGAGGTACTAATTTTAAGTCAACCTCCTATTCGAAGTCATCCAAACATAGTCAACCTGGAGGGAATCTGTTGGGAAATCACGCCTAGGACCGAGAAAGCCGTACCTGTACTGGTCTTTGAAAAAGCAGTGTGGGATCTGCAACAGTTCATGAAGGTGAATGAGGGCATGAATATGTCTATTGATGACCGGCTCAAAATCTGTGCCGACATTGGAAATGCGATTATGGCTTTGCATGCGTATAGTTAGTCATTCCAGATGGATTTTGCATTGCAGGTTGGATATCTAACATCGACATAGACGTGATTCATGGCGATATCAAGCCACAAAATGTGTTAGTTTTCAAGGATGCTACTGGCAAGACTACATTTAAGATGGCCGACTTCGGATATTCCACTCTGGCCGCAGGTGAAGCAGGAAGGGTTCTTCTGCCCAAATCAAGGCCGTGGAGTGCTCCAGAGCATCATTGGGGAGAGTTTACAGTCCCTGAAGCCAAAAAGACAGATGTGTACTCCTTTGGTTTGTTGTGCCTTTGGGTTCTGTTTGGTAACCATCTATCGGATATTCCATCACACAATCCACAATGCGAGAAAGTGTCTGCTTCTTTTGATGCATCTACTGGGCCCCTTACAGTGCTTGAACAGTTGAAAGCTGAAGATAGAATTGGTGATATTGCTGATCAACTTCTGCAATCACTCCCCGACACTAAGCTTACGAGTCGTCTGAAAGAATTTTTCAACTGCACAGTTCGGCTCGACCACAAAAAACGGACGTCAGATGTTCGAAAATTAGTGGGTTTCTTGAGCCAAGAGCAGTGAGTTTCACCAACGATCAACCCAAGCGCAAAGACTGTCACTAAGATGTTCAGAGCTGAATTACAACCCTTTACCATAGTGCCAGTTGAGATAACGACAAAGCTACAAGCGCTTGCAGAATTCCGGGTAATTAACAATTCCGTTACTATAGTTAGCCAAAAGCCTTACAGAACTGACCACTGCGATTCAAGATTGCCGAAGACCTTGCAGACTTTATGATAGCCGACTATCGAGTACGAATGCAGATTAAAGATAGCCTTGAAAAGAAGTACAACAACAATCAACCCTTTGCTGCCAATATTGCATTCCAGATTGCATTTTGCTTTCTAATTGGATTTGGGATCAAGTCAGATGACAATGCGTGTTATCTATGGCTAGAAAAGAGTAACAAGCAACCGAACGATTTGAAGATTGAAAAAGAAGCAGTACGACAGCCTGTAAGTTGGAAGAGTGGGAGGTTGAACGAACTTGTTACGGTCAACCTTGTTCATGAATATACAACGTGGGGATGGAACAAACTCGAAGAAGCTCGGAAAGAGTATGAACGAGAGGTTCGTGATATGACACAGGAGTTTGGAGAGCTACATTTCGTACCATTGGGATTATACACAACAATCGGAGATCTACTGAATGGATCGGGAAAATTTACGGAATCAAAAATGGTGCGAATGCAGACCAGGGACAAATTTGAAAAAGCCGAAGGAATAGGATTTCCGTATTACATTCAATCAATCACGAAAGTTGCCGAGTCGCACATAACACTTGGCGAATGGAGGGAAGCACAGCTATTGCAGGAAGAGGTTCTAAAGCGTACTAAAAGTACCTATTCTGAGCAGAGCTCGGCGGTTGCAATAATTAAAAATAACCTCGCTGCAACATACAAGGAGCAGGGGCTATGGAAAGAGGCCGAGGAACTGTTAGTGCAGACAATGGAGACAAGAAAGAGGGTTTTCAGTCAAGATCATCCAGATACCCTGGCCAGCATAGCTAACCTCGCGTCGACATACACGGAACAAGGGCGATGGAAGGAAGCTGAAGCACTGGAGGTGCAAGTCATGGAGACAAGAAAGAGGGTGTTCGGCCAGGAGCACCCAGATACCTTAACCAGCATGAGTAACCTCGCAACGACATACATGAACCAGGGACGGCAAAAGGAGGCTGAGGAGCTGTTAGTAAAGACAATAGTGACGATTAACAAGGTACTCGGCCAAGAGCATCCAGATACCTTGGTGAGCATTAGCAACCTTGCATCCGCCTACAGGCAACAAGGGAGATGGAAGGAGGCTGAAGAGCTGGACGTGCAGGTCATGGAGGTGAGAAAGAGGGTACTCGGTGAAGAACATCCAGATACCTTGAACAGCATTAGCAACCTCGCATCGACGTACACGAACCAGGGGCGATGGAAGGAGGCGGAGGAGCTGTTAGCGCAAGTAGTGGAGAGAATAAAGAGAGTACTCGGTGTAGAGCATCCAGATACCTTGACCAGCATGGCCAACCTCGCATCGACAGAAAGAATCCAGGGGCGATGGACGGAGGCCGAGGAGCTAGAGATCCAGATAATGGAGACGAGAGAGAGGGTATTCGGCCAAGAGCATCCAGATACCTTGATCAGCATTAGCAACCTCGCATCGACTTACACGAAGCAAGGGCGATGGAAAGAGGCCGAGAAGCTATTAGTACAAGTCATGGAGACGTTCAAAAAGGTACTCGGCCAAGAGCATCGGGATACCTTGACTACCACGAGTAATCTCGCATCGATATACAAGAACCAGGCGCAATGGAGGGAGGCCGAAGAGATGCAGGAGCAGGTGATGGAGACATTCAAGAGGGTACTTGGCCAAGAGCATCCAGATACTCTAGCGAGCATGGGTAACCTCACATCCACATATATGAGCCAAGGGCGATGGAAGGAGGCCGAGGAGCTCGAGGTACAAGTCATAGAGACGAGTTTGAGGATACTTGGCCAAGAGCATCCGGATACTTTGACCAGGATGGGAAATCTCGCATCGACATACAGGGAGCAGGGACGATGGAAAGAGGCCGAGGAGCTATTAGTGAAGGTCGTGGAGGTGAGAAAGAGTATACTCGGCGGAGAGCATCCAGATACCTTGACCAGCGTGTGGAAGCTCGCGTTGATATACAAGACCCAGGGGAGATGGAAGGAGGCCGAAGAGCTGGATGTGCAGGTCATGGAGGTGAGAAAGAGGGTACTCGGTGAAGAACATCCAGATACCTTGAACAGCATTAGCAACCTCGCATCGACGTACACGAACCAGGGGCGATGGAAGGAGGCGGAGGAGCTGTTAGTGCAGGTCTTGGAGACATTCAAGAAGGTACTCGGCCAAGAGCATCCGCACACCCTGAACAACATGGGCAACCTCGCATTGATATACCAGAACCAGGGGCGGTTGAAGGAGACCGAGGAGCTGTCAGTGCTCGTCATGGAGACGTTCATGAAGGTACTCGGCCAGGAGCATCCAGATACATTGACCAGCATGGGCAACCTCGCATCGACATACAGGTACCAGGGGCAATGGACAGAGGCCGAGAAGCTGGAGGTGCAAGTCATAGGGACGAGCAAGAGAGTACTCGGCCCAGAACATCCACATAGCTTGATCAGCATGGGCAACCTCGCATCGACATATATGAACCAGCGACAATGGAAAGAGGCGGAGGAGCTGTTAGTGCAGGTCATGGAGACGTTTAAGAAAGTGTTCGGCCAACAGCATCCAGATACCTTGACCAGCATGGGCGACCTCGCATTGACATACATGAACCAAGGGCGTTGGAAAGAAGCGGAGGCGATGGTGGTGCAGGTCGTAGAGATAAGAAAGAGAGTATATGGCCAAGAGCATCGAGATACCTTGATCAGCATGGGTAATCTTGCGTCGATATACACGAACCAGCAACGATGGAAGGAAGCTGAGGAGCTTGAGATGCAGGTCATGGTGACGTTACAGAGGGTACTCGGTCGAGAGCATCCTGATACATTGACCAGCATGAATAACCTTGCATCGACATTTTGCAACCAGGGGCGATGGAACGAAGCCGAGGAACTACAGACCCAAGTGACCAATAGTATTCGGACGACGTTAGGCGAGGATCACCCCTCCACTGTAGCTGCCATCGCCAACTTGGCTTCAATACGTAAGAAGCGTGAGGCTTTACGACGCTTCTTGGATGATAAGAGATTGCTGCAAGGCACCGATCGCGAAGAATGATTGTGTCCTTTGCTTGCGATATCGCAGGAAAATGACAATGACTACGGTTTTAGAATAGTCGGGAAAAGAAATGAACTTGCAATTGGTATGACAATGGAAACGGACGAGGATAATGAGGAGGGAGGGCTTCAAAGTGGACTAGCTATGTCGCAAGAAGACGAGAATGATAATGAGGAAATTGGTTAATTCTGCAGAGAATATTCACTTAGGGTAGCGGGTAGGATGATCCTGGTCGTAACTAGTGTTCATTGATAGAATACTAAGTTATGTCATCATATTGCGAGCAGAGTGATTGATCAGCTAGGTAATAAACAGTGGAAGCATTGAGAACCCGTGTGTGGTGGAAACAGTCTGCGAATTACCACTGCACCACGTTGTTGTCCGTTTGGAGGGGCTAGAGAGAGCGGAAACGTTACGGTCACTAGAAACGTTAGACTCACCAGAAGTATATTCACATCATACTCGGGTCAGACCGTGAAAGATCATGTTGCATGTATACTTAGATCTTCCGTAGGACCATTGGAGATTACCCCAGGGCATGCCGGTAGGACATGAGGCATGCCAATAGGGCGCAAGGCACAGGGCACACCGATAGAGCACAACACATTGTGCTACCGGATCTCTGTACATATACGAGCGTAGATACCCACGATGGAAGAAAAAAAACGATCTTCATCTCACAAAAGTAACAGATCGGGCATCATATCTATTAATCAATTTACTGTGTATAGTCAAACCGCACTTGTTGTGGTCCCAGGACACGCTGGCATCCCCGGGAATGAGGAAGCTGATCGCCAAGCGAACCTAGCACGAGAAGGCCGCAGAGCTGGCACAGTTCAAGAACGAGTATATACCTCGGCAGCCAATAGAATGAGACGAATCTCCGAAACAAGATCGGCGGCCAAGACACAGTAGGAGGCGGACAAGCGCGGCAAGCGCTTCGGTTATAGACTGAAGGGTAAGGCTGGTAGCAAACGACCTGTTCGTATGGCTAGTGTGAAGTCATTGGCGGCCAGGTTCTACCAACTAAAGTGCGGGCATGCACCAGTGGGCACCTACTTAAAACGATTCGGTCACCGAGAGGACGACAATTGCTGGTGGTGCGAAGGGAGGGTGGCCCAGACCTGGGAGCACCTCTTCCACCACTGCAGCCGGTGGAAAGACCAGCAGAAAGTACTCTGGACAGCGGTGGGGAAGGCAACGGAATGGAAAGCGGGCAGATGCCGACACGTGCAGGTCTCTGAGCTGTTTTCCATGGAGCAGTGCGATCAAGCGGTAATGGACTTCCTGGCAACTACTGAAGTCGGGAAGTTCCCGCCCAAGTGAATGGTGAGCGCTGTAGAGCGCGGGAATGGCGGGGATGGCGGCCTCTCTCCTCTCTTTTTTCTTTTCCTTCATCTTGGGAGTCCAGGTAGTTAGTCAGTTCATTCATTCATTCACTCTCTCTTTCTTTTATTTTGTTATCCGCGGGGACGAAGGGTAGCGGGTGGGAGCTCCGCCACCTTACCGGCTCGCCCAGAGGCGGAGGTGCTTTAGATTCTGTCATACTCTAGTTAGAGTGAATACAGTATGAATAAAACAAACAAACAAAACCGCACTTGTTGTTCCCCTTTTTGTCACTATGCAGATCGCATTTTACTCAATACTGCGTGTGGCGTTCTCAAGCCTTGGGCGGCAGCCTCGAAGTACAAAAGCTCAAAAACTAACGCGAGTCTTGGCAAAACAGAAACGGCGAATTAAGTCAACAACGACGACAGCGATCAAAAAGCGGACAGCGGCAATCGATTTTTAACGTCGAATTGACCCCGGAGCGAGACTCTCAGCACTTCAGGACCGCCGAAGGAGGGCGGGCACGTCTGCAAGAGAGCGTGCACATGGAACCACGCAATTGTGTGGATTCGCGAAACGTCAGGGCGGAAAAAGACAAAAACAGAATGGCGACATAAGTCAACAGCCACAGCAGTAATCGGCAAACAGACACCGGCAATAGATTGCTAGCTGTGGGTTGAACACGGGAAGACATCCCCAGCACCGGTGGATTCTCCGGAGGACATTGTGCACTTCGACAGCAAATCAAGCACGTGTCCGCGATACGACCACCAAATGAGGAATGATGGTATCCGCGGGAGGCGAAAGCCCTACGGGGGTATTTGAGAGGATTGGGAAACCAATTCAAGCAGGGGACACAGACGTGGAAGGAGCAGGAGGAATCGGAATAGAAGCGGCCAATGGCGTTGCGGGCATCGCGTTGGTGACACGTACCGCCCCGGCGACCGCAACTGCAGCTGAGCTGCTGGAATCCAATGAGAATGGGAAGAGAATGAGATGCGGAGGCCCAGAGGCTTCGAGGGCCCCCAGTGACTCGAGGAGCCACATGGAGAGGATGGTCGGGAAGCAGGCACTGGACCTAATGCAACTGCACTGAACCGTTGGACACATAACAAACATGTTTGAAGCTCGGGCAGCCCGCCAAGAGGCAAAGTGGTCAAAAATGATGAAGTAGATGCAAGAGAGAGAGCAGAAGTGGGACGCCCGCCACGAGGACGAAAAGAGGTGGGGGGTGGGCAGCACAAACACGATCACAGACGTCATGAAATGAGTAGCACCAGGCCAGGAAGTGAGAGAGAAACCAACAGAGATGACCGCAAACATGGACGGCAGAGGGCAAGAGGCCTCGGAACATGCAGATCCAACGCAGGCAGGAGGACCAGAGAAGCATCAATAGCTGCAGCAGCAGCTGAAGCCCAAACTGCAGCTAAACCTGCAGCCAAAACCGAAGCACAAACCGAAACCAATGTTAGCATCCGCCCTGGCTAGAAGGTGGGAGACTGTCGCACCCCGCGCCCGAGATTACAGGGCACCCATTGCCCCGAGCCCAGGCCAAGGCCACGCCCCGACAGCTGCATCGAGCATGGCAGCGAGACACTTGATATTCAGGCGAGACGAGAGTGTACCGCCTACCAACAAAATGGACCAGGAAATTGCGTCAGTGATCAATAGAGCACTCTTTCACCAGAAGGCACCAGCCCAAGTTCAGATCATGAACACAAAAAGAAATGCTACTGGGACAATGATGGCTGTCACCCACAAGAGCGCAATGGCGGCGATCACACTGATATACCGCAACACGATCACCATCGACGCGTGTCTTGGCAAACCGCAGACGGCGAATTTATTCAACGACGACGACAGTAATTGAAAAACGGACAGTGACGATCAATTTCTAACGTCAAATTGACCCTGGAGCGAGACCCCCTGCACGCCTGGACCGTCGGAGGAGAGTTGGCGGGTCAGCAAAAATGAACGCGTACAGAAATCCATGCAATTGAGTGGAGTCGCGAAATTTCTTGTTGAAGATGAAAAACAACAACTTCAATATAACACAGCAACCCCGACGGAGAGCGATATATGGACACCGGGTTTCGATTTCTTGCGTCGAACTGACCCTAGACCGATGCTTGCCACCCCCCTGGAGGATCGAAGGAGGCCGAACGGGCGCGACAAGACGCAATGACGCGACATCACGCAAACTAGCTAGGATGGCGACCCATGAGGGCAATAGTCTGATTGGAGGAACGTTTGCAAAACCCCCAGTTGAAAGAGATATGGACATGGCGGAAGCAGGAGAGGCCAGCGGCGCGGCTGGCCAAAGGTCAGAAAAGACAACATACGTGTCCTTCATGGCTGCAAGTGAGCAGTGGGAGCGTGCCAAGAATGGGAAAAGACTGCGGAATGAGGCCTCGGAGCCAGTGAGCGCACCGGGAGACCGGACGAGTCAAATGGAGCGAACATTGAGTCAGCAGGTGCGCGAGGTGACTCAGCTGCACCACACGATTCGCAGGATGGCTAGAATGCTCAAAGCGCACGCAGCGAGTGATGAGGCGCAATGGCTCGGGATCAAACAATGGCAGGAGGAAAGGGATACGAAGTGGAATGAGCGCCTCAAGGCCAATGTACTATGGGGGACAGGCATCGCGGACATTACCGTGGTGGTGCTGGGCAAAGCAAGAGTATGCGAGGCGGCACTGGCCCAGGAAGCGAGAAAGGAAGGAAGAGACAAGACCGCTATACAGGACAGGGGAGGTCTAGGGGCCTCACAGTATGCAGGTGCAATGCAAGATACAGAGCCTGAGAAGTGCCAGCTGCAGCAGCAACCAAAACCCAAACCCAAACTGCAACTCACACTGCAGCCTGAACCGCGACAACAACCGAAACCTAAACCTATGCCCACCCCTATTCCGGCCAGAAGGTGGGAGACAGTCCAACCTCGAATGACGAGCCAGAAGTCGCTGGCCGGGCCAGGCACCCCCCAGACGACCGGATCAAGCATGGCAGAGAGGCCTAATTTTAATGATAAACAAGTGCTTTCTACCCCCCAATAAGATGTACCAAGAAATTGCCTCTGCAATCGACAGCGCTTTTCCACCAGCAGGAAGTGTTAGCAACGGTTCCGGGTTACCCGGCTGCGGTCCGGGATAGGAAGCGGACCTGATGGTCCAGTCTGGGTTGTTACCCGGAAAACAGGGGTACCCACCGGGTTCGGGGTCGGGTTGGAACCGGACTGCGGTTCTATTTTACAGTTCCTAGACCGTTAGCTCCAATTTAGTATTTGAATTCCGATCGTATCGCATCATGATCTATACTATGTGGAATGTGCAGAGTGATCCCCTAATTCATCTCCCATTGTAAGATTTGCGATCAGATCAATATTCATTGAATCGCTGTGAAATTAAGCCGAAAATCAAACCACAATGACGGGGTTTTCTTTGCGACTCCATGGCAATCGGTCTGATTGCACATTGGAGAATGGGAGATGAAAGAGGGCATCAAGTGCTTATTTTACGTGCAGATTATGTCGCAATACGATGCCAACTCCAATACTTATATGGAACAAGCAATGTTGACTTTGAGAAGCTGGTTTTGTGTATAAACTCGTTACAATGGTCCGGGTCCGGGTCCAAACCGGACCCGGAACAGAACCGGGACTATAGGTCCGCTGCTAACACTATCAGCAGGCCCTGGGTAACTTTGGGATCATGAATGCAAGAAGAAATGCCAAGGGCATGATTACGGGAATCATGCATGAGAATGATACAGTGGAGATGCCTCTGTGATACCGTGACATCAAACATCACAGCAGTGAGGACTGTCGACAAAGGACTCATTGTTGTCCCACACAATGAGTGTTTGGAAAGGCTAAAGATCCATGCAGTACCTGTAGAACGGTACATGGGAAAAGGCACAGACGGCCTGCAGAATATGCAACAAGAATTTGAAGAGTAGATTGACGGTGTCGCTATGCCCACCCATATACATTGGCTGCCGGGGCCCCACACCACTAGGGACAAAAGGCCGAATGCAGAAATCACCACATCATCAGTTGTTTTTGTTATAAAAGATAGCAAGGTGGCAAAGAGCTTTGCCAAGAATGGCATCAAGGCGGCAGGAGTGTGGTACCAAGTCGAAACATACATGAACGAGGGCCCTGACAGCAGCTGAGGGCTCTGCTGTGGATGAGGTCACATCGAGAACAAGTGGGGCAGCAAGCCCACATGCGGCTACAGTTCAGGTCATCACAGGACAAGCGACCACAAGTGCAACGTGGTTGGGTGCCGAGCGAAGCAGGGATCACTCTGTGGTCATACCCTGGAAATGGGCCGCAACTACCAAGGGAATCGCAGTGCGATCAGCAACAGATGCGCGGGGAAGACCGAAGCCTCCAAGGCTGAGCAGGAGAGTGCGGGGGTTGCGCGAGCCAGGCGGGCATCCCTGAACATGGCTACTGATGTGGCATCTGGGACGAACAGAGTGGTGCTTGGACATAGAACTACGGGAACTACACAAGTAGGGGGTGGAAGCCAAGCGGAATTGGTGAATGCGGAGGGAGAGGAGACAGTGTGTGTTAGGGGTTCTCCTTTAGCAGAGTATATGTAACCTGGGATAACCCATAATGGGTACTTATCAGTGAAATAACCTTCGGGCCATCTGACATGCATAACGACAACCCTACGCATCCCCAGAACTTTCCGTCATGATTACCTTTAGCGGGGTATGAGTGGTACTCGTCTCGATTGATGAAGTTTAGGCTTAGCGGATTTATTGAAGCATACGCTGCGGCAGCTGATTTGATGAAGCAATAACACTGCCAGATCGAATGGGCTACAATCCTGCCGAGAGTGTTATCTTCAAATAGATTCATTTTCCAGATTTAGAGTGATTATGTCTGATCGGAGTAGAGCAAAGGAGTTTGTATCCGCAGACACGGCATTCGTTAGTTGCAAGCTATTATGAGGGATCTTAAAACCAATCGCTTATGCGACTTTGGAGCACCGGGCACTCCCCGGCCAAAGGGAATGGTCCGGGCCTAAGCCGCGACGTGAGTGTGAGTTTATGGCATTGGCTGTTGATATGAGGCGTATTGCATCCCCGCACATTTGTGTTCGAATGGCAACTGGAAGAGCCTTTCGTTCAGATACGAAAGATGGCGTGTCATTTACTCTACATCGGAATAGTAGTGGTTGTCCACCACGTAAACCTATGATGCAATCATACTACAGTATTGATTAGCTCAAAGACACTGCACGCTATGACGGCAGCGTTCCCCATTACCGAACCATGCGAGTGTGAGATGTCCAAGTTGAAGTTATGACCTGATATATGATAGCGTGCGGGTGTGGGCTGATTCTTATCAGTAGCGTAACGCATTAATGCCGCACTCGCATGAACACGATAACCTTGGGGATTCGTGGCAATCTCTACCATGCGCGATCAAGTGCCAACTTGCCTAAGCATGCATGCGGAAGAGAAGGAATGTAAGACGCAAAGCACGTTGCTATCAAAATCATAGAAAGGGAATATGTGTGCGCATGGGTAACATCCCGATGAACTTTCTATGAAGAGGTCACTTTGTTCCGGCAATGAGAAGGACGAGGTCTAGCAGCGAAACAGTCAGCGATACCTACCAGAGAAAAACGATCTGAAATATTATTGTGTTTTTATGATACCTATATCTACCTATTAATATATATTCAAAATCTATTAGCTTTCTGTAGCGGCAGCCCCGCACCAATAAGTATTATAGTACGAATGACCATTACCTTTGAGAACGACAACGACATTATCGTATACGCTTTCGGGAAGATCATATCTTACGCCGGAGATAATCAGTATATCTTCCTGGCGCAGAGTGTTTGGTGGATATCTTCCATCCTCAAGTTACAGGAAGAATTGGTTATCCATATCCATAATCTCAAAAAACAATATCGAAGTTCAGAAAGTTCGAATAAGGCTACCAAGCATTCTAGCCTGCCTGGAGTGCATCCAAGTAGGGTAACAAGGATTCAGAATTCCAATAGCGATTATACTAATTCCGAGCATGAATCGATTAGCACAATAGAAACCGATATCCATAACGAGGTTATCGATCATTGCGAAATATTCCAGGAACAGTCCAAACAGCAAAGAAAGGCTATCGGTCGCATTACTCGACAAGCTAGTAGAGTAGCAAAATGGAGAGCCAATAAAGAGAAACCAATCAAAACCTTCAGAACTCAAAGAGAGGGAATTGACAGTAATGAGTTACGACGCCGGAAAGCAGCTGGAGAGTGTCAGCATTGTGCCTGGCCACAAAATAGGAAAGGAAACCATAAGACTCTTGACTGCCTCCGTTGGGAAAAATTGGAAAAAGGAACAGAGTCTTCTCCTAAGAAGTAAGGATTAGGATCTAGGGCCGTTCAAAGTACCTATACATAGGGCAGTGGAACCCCGCTAACAGTGTGGGGAGGATCAAGATGTTACAATGACCGAGAGTGCAACTATGACTGCGACTGAAACTGGAGCTGAAACTGAATTGGGAGCCCTGCCTACCAATCAGTAGAGAGATCCAGCTCAACTGCGCTACGTCGTACAGGTGGACCATAGTGGTGCTGGAGACCAGGATCAAATGTATGGGAGATGTAGTGTGCTTTGCAGGAGGCACGGAGATCAAGGTGAAGTGTAGGGATAAATGACTCCACCTAAGAAATAAGTAAAATAAAAGGATATTCAATGATGATATGAACAGGGAGTGATCTTGCAATTGATTAGGCGACAGATTTTTTCAGGGGAGCTAACGATGATGTCATTGTCATTGATGTCAGGCCAAGAGGGGAGAAGATCATGAGGATTGTCAATATGTACGATCAAACAGACACATAGTCAGGAGAAAGCCTCGGATGAAAGTCGAACAGGCACAGAGTCATTCGGCAGTGCAGAACTGTCCTAGAGTGAGATTTTGACGCATATAGCACTCAGTGCGATCAGAGATGCCGCCTTCTGGGAAGAAGTGATTGACGAGAATGGACTGGAAGTTGGGAACGATGGCAAGCCCACACACTACTGGACAAGAGAGGACAGCGAAGGCAAGTTGGTCATTGTCTTGACACTACCAAATTGAACAAGAACGGAATGGTTCATACTGGCTGATGATCACGCCACCGGATCTGACTGCACAGTTATTGGGTGGGAGGTTGAAGCAGCCAAGGAGGAGATGGCGGATAAAAAGAGGGTAGTAGAGTCGAACTTAGCTGCGATGACAGAGGAGGATGTGGAGATAGCGGAGACGCTATGGGCGGAACAAGTGAAGGAGAGAGCTCATCTGGATGCAGAATGCACAGAAGACAAGGTGGAACAGGAGGCCGCATGGGGTCAGGAAGCAATGAGCATGGTTCACAACACCACGGCGGAGATGATCAGGATCTGTGCCATATGTACGTGTTGGGGGAACACTGACATCAAAGAGAGATGAAACGTGGTCGGATGAGAAAAACCAAGAAGATAGAATTTGGGGAAGGCTGCCCAAGGAAGAGCCGAGCTCCTTAAGTGGGTTGGTGGTCCGAGCGCCCAATGTGCAGTGACTACTTGCAGTACCTCAGAGGAGCCGAGGTGTGGAGAGCAGCACAATACGCCAACCCTCCAGTGGACATCACCGTTACGGCCATCCCGGACCGAGAAGGCCAGCATTCAAATCCAGTCGCGGATATAGAAGAGATACTGAGGCGCGAGTCCTTCCACCCACACGACAAAGACCAGTGCTACAAGCTACATTCTGGGGGAAGCACACACACACATGTCACCGAGCAAATAGTTGAGCAAGCGCTATATTCTCAATCAATCAAAACTGCCCCAGGCCCAGAGAAGTTGACTTTTGGCGCCATACGGCTACTCTGGAAGTTGGATAAACAGAGAATTGTGGGGCTGATGAAGGTGGCCATTTGCATGGGAAGACACCCAGGGGTATGGAAGCTGGTTAGTGGGGCGATGATTCGCAAGGCTGCCAAAGACAATATACAAATCAGAAGGCGTATTGCACCAGATCGCTGCTGGGCTGCATGTGAAATGTGGTCGAAAAAGTGGTCGCTGAGCTGTGGTCAAATGAGGGCAAAAGAAGAGAGCTACTGAGCGACGGATAATCCGGGAGCAGGAAGGGGCAGTCAGCCATCGATGCAGTGTCCATCAGGGTTGACAGAGCTCATACCCCTCAGACAAAGGGCCACATATCAGGCGTGCATCTCATGGATATTAAGGCAGCCTTGCCAAACATGGCAAACAGAAGATTTGCCAACTCAATGATGGTCAGACAGATGCATGGTGACCTTGAACGATGGACCGAGAGCTTTCACTCAGAATGAATTCTGGAAACGATACTCGAGGGCAACGCCATGGAGAGACACCCGGTGGAAGAAGTGCTCAGCAGTGTTACCGATCCTCCTCGCGATGTACACCTCATGACTGATACAATGGGACTAAGAGTATGTCTCAGCTGAAGGGTTATCATTTGTCGATGATCCCAGGTAGGTGGAGACTGGATGTCATGGCAATCAGATCGTCACAACACTTGATCGATGCGCAGGGAAGAGCATCCCGGGGGTACATACATGTGGGCTACAGTTCTATACAGCAAACATGGACGCGGTGCTGTTTACGCGCAGGCGTGGTCATAAGGAATACCTCTGGCCAGAGCTGACACCGCAGATAATGGTCGGTAACGGGTTCATACAGTTCACCAATGGGGCAGCCTGCTGCCTGGATGTCTGGATCCATGCACATCTGACGTTGAAGGAGCACCATAAACAATGCATGTAGAAACCCAGGACAGTGGAAGTGAGACTCTGGATCTTCATAAAGACATGCAGGGTTGTACCAGAGAGTGAATGGGGCGTCCAAGCCGCCTGCATCCAAGCGGGGTCACTATATGAGAGCGAGCTCTGGTGGGATCCAAAACATGTGGGGAGGTGAGACGACCTCCAACTTCTCCTCAATCGACAAGCCAGGTCCGTCCTGGGCACACTGCCCACAACTTCAACGCAGGCATTAATGTGGGAGTCAGGGCTCACACCAGTCCCTGTGATCTTAGACTGCAGTCAACAACACTTCACAGCGAGGCTAACAAACGCATACAGCAGCGAACTGAAGGAGCTGCATGAAGACCCTTTGTCCGGCACGCCAATATGCCCTGTAATAGAGACAGAACATCAGAGCAGCTGGGCAACCGAAGGCATGAGCTGGTCGGCCCCAGGCGAAGAACCAGTGGTTAAAACCATTATACTGGATGACAAAAGCACAGTCAAGAGTGCCGCGCACAGCTGGGCAAGAGAGAACGAAGCTAATGACGGAGAGGGAGTCTGGATGTTGTGGACAGAGCGGTCACTCTGGAACAATGGCCGCGTGGGAGCAGCAGCAATCTGCACGCAGAGGAATACATGGAGGATACGCCACAGATATGTGTGCACCGGACGGATGGAGGACTTCAATGTCGAGATGTGTCCAACTGGACTTGTGCTCGCAGAGACGGTCAGAAGTAGTAAAAGACTGCAAGCGCACAGAATCAAAACGGTGGCAGTTTTTGCTGACTCAAAAGCCGCAATTGAACGAACAGAAGACCATGAGGTGGGCCTGGGATTGCCATTGGCAAGGCGAATTGCTTGGAGAGCCCGGGCACTCCTCACCCATGGCATCACAACCGAAATTGTCTTGATCCTGGGACACTCCGGCATTCATGGAAACAAGGGAGCAGACCGCCAGGCAAACCGGGCCCGAGCTGGGTGCAGAAGCACGTCGATAGAGCGGCCATACACCTCGGGCTCAAATACAGCTAGACGAATCGCTGAAGGGAGGTCAGTAGACAAGGCAATGTGGGAGACCGACAAGTGCAGCACGCACTTCAGCTACAGACTGAAGGGCATGACAGGGACCAAGAGACATGTTCCGATGACAAGCGTAAAGTCGCTGCCTACTAGGCTCTACCGATCAAAGTCTGGGCATGTACTGGCTGGAGTCTACCTAACACAGTTCGGCCACCGAGAGGACGATGAATGCAGGTGGAGCGAAGAGACAGGGGCCCAGATGCGGGAGCATGTCTTGCTCCACCGCAGCGGGTGGAGAGACCAGCAGATAGTGCTCTGGAAAGCGGTGGGCAAAGTGACAGACTGGAAACCAGGCAGACGCCAACATGTGCAGGTCTGAGAGCTGTTTACCATGGAAGAATGTGACCAAGCAGTGGTGGACTTCATGGCTACTACCGAAGTCGGGAAGTTCTCACGCAGATGAGTGGCCATCTGGAGCTGGGACCGCGCCTCATTCAGGTGCGTGGGGGAGGCGGCAGTGGATTCATATATATTCTCTTCTTCCATCCTTTTCCTTTCTTTCCTCATCTATCTCTCAAGGTGCATTTGTCGTTGGGGATGACGGGTACCGGAGGGGGAGCTCCGCCATCTGGCCAACCAGCCCCTAGGCAGAGTGGGTATTAGATTCTGCGATACTCTAATTAGCGTGGATACCGTACGAATAAACAACAAAACAACAACAACATAATCACCCAGACTGTCCATTCGGTATACCATGATGTCATCAACATTGAAGAAAATGATTGTTGGGAAAGACTAAAGCGCCATGCAGAGCCACTCTTGAGAGACGAGGGAAAAGGTACATGGGCCCTGCCAAAGATGCGAGAAAAAAGTCAAGTGAAGCACAACGGTGTAGCGATGCCCATCGAAGTGATATGGCTTGTGATCCCTGGCACAGTCAGGGAGAGGAGGCAGAAAATAAAGATCGCCTTGCCACTGGTAGTTTTTGCCGTGAAGGGGATTAAGGCGGCACAAAATTATTTCACCGCAGGCGTCAAGGTGGTGGGAGCGTGGTAACGAGTTCCAGGGTTCACGAACACAGACCCTGATAGCATGTGGCGATTTTGCAGTGGGTGGGGCCACATCAAGAGCAGGTGCGGCAACAAGCCCAAGTGTGGCTACTGCTCTGGCCATCAACGGACAACCGACCACAAATGCAATGTTGTGGGATGCATGGCAACGCAGGGATTGCTCTGTGGCCATGCTCTGGAGAAGTGCTCTCATTCTGAAGGAATTCTGATTGCATTTAGGTGTTGGTGGGCAAATAATCCTGAAGCTGCCAAAGTGGCACGGTACGCCTGGAACATCTGACTCACATGACAATCTCCCATGGGCAAAACACTGAACATACCAACTGCAATGAACTGACAGGAGCTTGGTCAAAGGCCCATTGGAGCAGCAACGGATGGGGGAAGCGAAGAAAAGGAGATGGCGGAGGTGGAGAACAAAGAAGGAACAGGGGAACCCAGAGCGGTCAGGATCTCCGAGACCAAGTGCAAGATTGTGACTATGATTACATCCAACGATGAGACAGAGACCATTGCGGGAGCCCGGCCTACCAATGATCAATGTAATGCAGCACAGCTGAGCAAGGTCATACAGGTGGACCATTGCGGTGCTGGAGGCAGGAGTAAAATGCAGTGCAGATGTAGTGTACTTGTAAGAGCCGCCTAGTGAGAGAGGATGTATCAGGACCAGCCATTCGGAATAAAGAATTAAATATTCAACAACAGTTTTGACGGTGATACAGAAGTGGAGTGGTCTGGAGGTTGAACAGCGGATGATCCCAAGCAGCAATGCTAACTACAATGTAATGGCTAGTGACATCTGAAGATGAGGGGTCAAGATTACAAGCATTGTAAATGATTACGATAAAGAGACGGTCAGTTGGGAGAGCGACCGGCAAAAATGATATGCTGCCACAGTGTTATCATGTCAGGCAGTACTGTCTTTGCAGGAGACTTCAATGCCCACTGTAGATAATCAGATCCAAGATGCTGAGAGCTGCACAAAGCTGTCTTCTCGGAAGAAATGATTCCCAAAAATGCACTGCACAGTGGAAATGATGGCCGGTCCACCCACCACGGAAATAGAATGGGCTCCGCCTGCAAATCAGTGATCGACCTGCCTTTAGCAATCTGGCCAATAACAAAATGCTCCATACAAACCAAAGACCACTCCACTGGAACTGACCACCAAGCTATATAACGGAAGGTGGAAGTGGACAGCCCGGAGGAGGCGGCTCTCGAGACGGTAGAATGTTAGGATTTGGCAGCCATCACAGCAAATGATGCGGAGGCGACAGCAATGTTGTGGACTGAATTAGTGAACAATTGAGCTCACCAGGATGCAGCGTTGACAGAAGACAATGTGACGCAGGATGTCGCATGGTGCCATGAAGCAATGAACGGCGTTCACAATGCCATGGCGAAGAGAACCAGCAGATGCGCCACATCAAAGAGGTGGTCGAACGCTGACATCCAAGAAAGAAGAAATGCAGTTCGTGAGAAGTAAATATCAAGAGAGACTTCACAAGAGGCCACACAGGGGAACGCGCATCTCCAGAGCTCAATTGGGCAATCCAAGGGCCGCATTTGGACTGACTACTTCCACACCCTATGGTAAGCAATTTCATCACCTCATATTGCCCTTGGCATTGGTAAATGCCTCAATAAAACATGGTCTGATAGTGGAGGGCAGTTGCCAAGGTGCTTGGTAGTACTATATTTGAACCGACTGACTGTGACCAGAGACCTCCACAACTCCATACGAAGCCATGCTTATTTGTTGGTGTTTGTATTATTCCACTCACATTTCCTTGTATCACAGGAGAGAATATTCCTATCCCTGCGCATTTGAGAACTCTCACAATTTAGCCCTTGTTCGGTCAGTATTATGACATGTTTGGCAGTTTCGATCCGTACAGGGCAAGATATATTTTTTCATTTGACACCTCTCCAATGTCACTCCCGAGATATTTTGCGCACAGTTTTACTTCTTAGTCTGGGTATGTACTAACTGGCCTCTGTGTCTGATGCTTGTTCATCTCGCAGAACAGTCCATGGTTGATCACTTGAAATACTCCAGCATGTGTATACCAGCAGTTGTTGCAATGTATTCATCCATGCTCATTCGTATCTAAACCTGGATTGACTTGTCTTCGTACAATACAGAGGCTATCGCAGAAAGTACTCAGCTTATTACTCATACTGCTCAATGCTGTGTCATACTAATCAATACACTGCTGTATATAATCCTTCATTCACTTCACACTTGACTTCATGTGGCCTTTATAGCATTGATAGGTTTTGCAGCGCCCATTACTATGCAGTGTTATCGTGTATTCACCAGTATCGATAAATTTCTAGGTCAATTGAATGTATTCTCAGCCTTTCGGCTAGCACAAGTAAAAGTTTTCTTATCCTTCATGTTACCACACAGTACTGCTCTATGCTCCTTTATGCTGGTTGTAAGTATATCTTGTTGCCCTCTCTTTTGCCAACTACAACAAGTGCCTTCTGCAGTATCAGTATGTTCCAATACTACTCCCTGCGTGGGAATATTATATATATGGAGATTGCATCAGTCTGAAATGAACTAGTCACCACCAGCATTTGTACATAATCCATCCTCACCATCCAAGCATGGTCCAGCTTGACTGAGGGCCAGTGGACGTGAATTGGCGTGTGGGATATCACCGATAAATAATAAAGGCAAGATACTCAGACTGTCGGCAACCCGCGGTGAGTACATTGGCCGACAGATGGGATGCCAGACAGATGCCGAAACCTTCACCATTAGCTACAGTTTCAGCATAAGCAAAAGCAGAAGCATACGCTGGAGGAAGATTCCCAATGCATGAACACGAGCAAGTGTTGGAGCTTCAGCTAGACCCTGAGCTTGAGGCAGAGCATATTGCTTCAGCCTGTGCTAAAGCCTGAACGCAAGGTCGAAGTCTTGGCTCAAAGCCATAGAATGGGAGGGAAGTATGAATGCCAGGAGTCAGTGATGACGAATATATGAGGAGTAGGGCGGCAGAGGTTATTTCAAGGCATTGCTTTGTGCTTTAAGAACCTAGCCCACTTACATTTCAACATATACGGAGGGTAGCTCTTTAGCTTCGTTGTCTCTACACCCAGTGAAATGGCTTCCCACCAGGAATGGGACAGTCCAGGTGTAGTTGCAGCCGCAGCACAGGTCTCCGCCCCCCCCCTAGATGGCACATGCATTTATGCGTCATTTACTGTTTTGGTTCTGTTCTTTTGTTATTCGTAAATATTCATGTATGGTATTATTTTCTGTATAGGAGTGAATAAATCAGATTCAAAGGGAAGAGCACATCCACTAGGTAGTCATGGTCAGTACTAATATATACTTCTTCAACTCAACCTCTGCAATGTTATTGAGTTGTAATATTGGCATTCATAAAGAGCTCTACTTGGCAGTATTTCGCAGCATTGTCCAATGACTCAAGCATGCTTTATTCAAGATCTGTTTTCGCTGTCTCTGATAGCCCTTTTACCTTCATTGACAATCACTTTGAGCGATTTCCTTCTTGTAACAATCAATACATGATTTAGTGTTACTGAGTTCAACAATACCCTATGCCATCACCCAAGTGACATTAATTTTTTAGTAAGTACTTAGCTACATCTACTGGGACCTACACCTTTCACCCCGGCTTGCTCACTTTTTGACTTTGCCGCACGTCACAGAAATCTCGACAATGATGACTACACCACCAAGCTCTCCGCCATGTGAATCAAGCTGGTCCTTTCAGCCTTCTTGAGTTGGGTATTCTCCCCAAACGGTTTGGTCAATAGAAACAGCACTTCCCGCATCCTCGAGCTTCTCACTGTCAACGACTAGTGTTTATCAAGGCATTGTGGCGGTCTCCTGCACACTGACGAGACCAACAAGGGTAATCATGTTGATACTGGTGAGGTCACAGCTGATCCTGCTGATGAGGTGGATAGTGAAGCCGTTGAAAGAATTGGTTATTAGTAAGGCAATAAACATGCTAATGAGATTGACCATGTAGAAAGTGTTACAGGTCTCAAAGTCTAAGAGAAGAACAAAGGAGCAAGAATTTAATGCGGGATAAATAGTGATTATTAAGCATGCACGATAAAAGATACGATGTTGATAAACGATAAACAACACAATGATGACAAAACAATAAACGATACGATATGGACAAACAATATACGGAATGAGTTGGCAAATTATACATAGAAATGAAACAGAAGCACACTCGTGATGTGCAGGGGTTATCCTGGCAGAAAATAACAAAAGTCCAAGGGAATATAACGGCCTGTACTAATACAGTGTGTTTGCCCCTTGAGGCTACCAAGTTCTCTTCGTAAAACGGAGCAATCATTGGGTCACCGATGCTAGAGATGGGGGTGATGTCAGGGGTTCTCCCTTGATGGAGTCTATGTAACCTGAGATATCCAATGATGGGTACTTGTCAGTAACCTTCGGGTTGTCTGATTCGCATAACGGCTGCCCCAGGTATCCTCATAACTTTCAGTTACAAAAACCTCTAGTGGGGTTTGAGTGGGACTTGTCTCAATTGGATAAGCTGAGGTGCAGTGGATTCATTGTACAATATGCTGCGGCAGCTGATTTGATGATGCAATAACCCTACCAGATCGAAATGGCTACATTCCTGCCGAGCATGTCATTTTCAACGAGATTCACAACCCAGACACTAGCAGAATTTGCCTGGTTGGAGACAGCAAAGGAGTTCGCCCCGCAAACTAGGCAGTCGAATGCCAATATGCAATTATGTTGGAGTTAAAGCCAATCTTCTGTTAGAGCGGAACAACTCGGGTACTCCCTGGCAAACGACAATAATCTCGGCCTGAGCATGGTGTGATTGAGAGATTATGACGATGGCTGTTGATATGGGACCTAAAGCATCCCCTCACATTGAGTTGTGACGGAATGGCAACTGCAACAATACATGATGCCATAGCCTGCATGCGTAAGTCTCATTTAATCTACATTGACTTAGTATTGGTTGGTCGCCTATTAAATCATTGATGCATTGGTAATGTCTCATTCGTTTGTGGAAAGATCTTTCCGACCAATTATGGATCTGTGTTCCGATTCCCGAACTACGATAGGAGCACCAGATGTCCAAGTTGGATTTACGATCTGATATATGATATGGTGTGGGTGTGGCCTGATTCTTGTGAGGTGTATAATGCATTAATACCGCACCGGCATGAACACAATAACCATAGTGATTCGTGGCAATCTCTTGTATGTTGTTGTGATGGTCTTTGCTGGAAAGGTTTCGAATGGATGTTCAGTAAATGGCAAAATGACCGGAATAAACGTGATAAAACTGACAAACCTTAATCGAATGCTGTGTTGTCAGGCTGCTGTGCTTGTATGTTCTCCAGAAGTTGGTTCGACTGCTTTGCTTAAATATTTCTTTCCTCTCTGTCGCTACATGGGCTAGAACTTTCAGATTTCTAGTTCGCCGTACCAGGATTCCCGGTAGAGGGCCTGAAAGCTTGCCGTGTTTACCGGGGCTTCTCCGAACAGGATATAGCGACTTACAGCGGCTATATGGACTATTCCATGTGCATATTAGTCCTAATCTGGCGCTTCTCCGCAAGCGAAGTTATTCGGTAATCAAAATTATGGAGAGTTCGATGGAACTTAACAAACACAACCCCATAGTCCTTATCCATTTACCTCCAGAACAGTATTGCGGTGTTGATGATAGTCACATACACCTACAGAATATTTCAACGTGTTGAACGAACAAGGGTTTAATCCATGTCACCCCATGAAACTCGTTCCACCAGCACACATTATCTTGACATGGGAGTTTACATTTTCTTTTATATCAGTAATACAGTGGGTGTGTATTATACCCTTGAATGGCGCAGTTCGCGCGTATTTAGTAGTTGACAAATTCTTAATGAGTACATGGAACCGATCAGATGGAACAGTACGCACGGCCGCTGTATAGTAGCCAAACTCTGTCGGGAGAAGTTTCGGTATGTCTGATGGTGGGCAGAAACTAGCCATAGCGTGCATAGAGTATATTGTCGTTGTTTGACGGTAGAAGAGGGGAAGATCATCCTCCGCTATGCATTGTAAGTAAGCTGCCGTACTCTTGAGTGCAAGGTCATGCAACCGCTAGAGCAGTATTATATAGCGGTTTGTGCTCCCTAAACTTCAGTTCAGTGGTTGTTTGAGCTAGTGTTATGAAAACTAGAGTCTTGTAGTTACATAGTCCAAGAAAAGTTTCCCCAAGTCTCAGCAGTAAAAAATTCTATGGGGATAGGTTAGGTATTTGTCACGATGTAGCTCGAATCTGTTAATCATACTATACATAATCTATCTACTATACTACAGCGCCCGAATCCCCCCCTTAGGCCTCCGGGTCATCCGGCTAAGCGGAGGAGACCCCTTCCTCCACTTCGTTATTCTTGAAATCCTTCCCTGGCATCCGGCATCCCCAATCTGACCAGTCAGATTGCAGGCCTAGGGTTTGGAAAAGTCTCGAAATATAAACCCCTGGGCCCAAGTTCCTCGGCTTTAATCGAGGGCTAATATTCTCAAGATATAGTCTGTCTCATCCGGGCAACACTCCGCCTTACTGGGACTATTTTCGGAACAAGGGATATCCTAGACTATACAGACTAGAGTAGGAAATATCGGCCCGAATACCTGCAGACTACCTGGGCAAGATTTCAAAGACTATAAGACTGCAGGTACATATAGTCCCTGGGTTCTGAAGGTAACTAACAACTTTAAGACAAAATCGAGGTAACTAACACAGCTACAACTGTTATCTCCCAGAAAGCGAGTCCGAATTATACTTACTCCGTTTGACATCCGCTCGTTCCGATCAAGGGCGACTTCGACAATCCCCGGCTCGACAATCCCCGGCTGAAGACTGCCGTTACTTCCGCTAGAATCTAGACGCTTATTTTCAAGCCCACCTATGCTAGCTGTTCCAGTACCAGTCTGCGGTCATCTATACGAGGCCCTGGTCCTGGGACTCTCGGCCCCAGACGGAGCAGCCATCTCGGCGGGAGCTCCGGACCGGACGCTTTTCCGAACGATGGAGGGGCGTGGTGAGATGGAAAGCGTATTCTATAAACAAGCCACCTCCAACACGGATTCCGCCGCTCCTCACCGCAACGGAAAACACAAGGTGAACTCAGCAGAGACAGATGAGACAACATCGGGAAATTGCAGCTGACATTTGTTGCATTAGTTACACAATATACTACTCTGCGTGCCGCCGGTGTACGTTTGCCGGTCGGTAGGACGTGCGGAGATCCGGAGATGTGTGGGAATCGTAGATGCAAATACCATACTATCTGAGGCGGAGACTTAGGTATCTTATCTACTGCTCTTGCCACTCCCAAATTCCATCTCGTGAACATGGCCATTAATACCCCGGTACTCCTCCGGAACATCTGCATCAGGAAAACGTTATCTCGGCTCGGCGTCGGCCAACGGAGTGGACGCTCGAGCGAATCCGAACATATTAAGAGCTCTCCCTCCGACGAGGAGTCCTCCGCTCATCTCAGTAAGAGTGCAACCGTTATTTTAGCGAGCGACTGTTCTGAGCGACTACCTCCAAGCTTGAGCGAGAAATTCAGTTACTAGTCTCGATTGAGCAGTTGCAATGTCATAAATTCAGCTTGTATCCATCTATCTATAAATATGTATATAGAGTTGATATGGTCTAGCGGGAGACCGTACAGCAGTGGAGCGAACTCGGAGGCGTATATGGATACGGCCATCGGGTGCACTTGGAGGTGCAATTGAAGACGGTGCTGAGGTGCAGTTGGGGGTGCCGTGGAGGTGCACTTCGAGGCAGTCGTTCTGCAATACAGCTCCTAGTGTACCTGAGCACTATTTCCTAGCACCATCAAGTTCACCCGAGTGCTACTCCCACATGCACCCTCAAGTACACCTAAGAGGCCGTCCCATGTGCACCTCTAAGTGCACCCGAGCCGAGCACCACCGACCGTACCATAGATAGATACATGCAGCTGAGCGATGTATGTGTCTGAGCACAAGATGAGCGAAAAACCCTCGCTCGAGCGTACGGCTAGTTCCGCTCAAGTGCGAATTCATTTTTCCATTACAGATCACTCCCCGGCTGGGGTGATAGCGTCAGGGACTGCAGCGGTGAATCATCCTCAGCGCAGTTGTCAATTCATCTACTCATATGCTGCAGGTGTCAGAACGTGTTCAGATGTCTCCGAAGAGCCGCCAACTTAGCAGTGCAATGCATGTGCGTTTAGCCGAGAAGTTCTAGCCTGCATCTGGAAGGTGGGGCTGATTAGCGGGGTAAAAGAACACCACGACGACGGAAACTTTCGCAGCAGTTGGTGACATGTTGCCGGAGGCGATGGTATTAGTGATAAATTAGTACCAGAGTGTGGTAGCCTTCCATCGCACCATCCACTTTTCATCGCCCACGGATAGGGTGCCTGGAATAAGCTTTAAAGAAGCTTGATGGGGTTTATGGAGCAGACAAGGCCAAGCGTGAAAAGCTTCATGGAGTTGAGATGGTCGCAAGAATTTTTGAGCGTCTTAAATGGCCTTTCAGCAAGGTTGAATGCCAGCAAATTGTGAAGACTTTGCACCGGTGTACTCAAACGTTCGAGTTTTCCCTCACTGTTTCTAAGTGATTCGTATATCGACATTACCTTCATCGGGGCGTGTGCTAATTTTACAAAAGTTGACAGCGCTCTTCTGTCGAGCACATCTACCGAAGTGTTGTCTAAGTTAGAAGAAACCCACCGGCAAATGCAGAAGACTGTGGAGACGTTCAAGGGAATGCTTATCCCAGTTCCTGCTGAGTTATTGCAAGTTTCCAATAAATCTCCGCCGTCTTGAGTCCGGTCTCCATGGTGGCCAAATCTGGGGCAGAAATCCATAATATTTTCCTTGGCGTGCAGAGCTTGCAGCAGAATATGAAAGGTCCCTTCATTCCCCCACAATATATCATTGGCATGCGTGCTGACTATGACAGACGGAGAAATCGAGGAACTACTGCGATGGCTATCACCGCTGGAACCCCAGAAACGACAGCAGGACATCCGATCGAAGCGTCTGAAGGAAACTGGAGAATGGTTCCTGCAAATGTCAGAGTTTCAGACTTGGGTTAACAGTGATAACGCGACGCAAGTTGCTGGATCCGGACACGTTTTGGGGTGCAATGGAATCCTGGGCGCTGGAGAGACTATTATTAGGTAGGAGACTGATGCTGGGAAGAGTGAGTCCAAGCTAATTATGCATATAGCTCCCTCGTCATCGATTATTTATCTGTAGAGATTGCTAAGAAGAGTACTTGCGTCGCCTGTCTCTATTGTGACTATAGAGATGAGAAACAACACCCGATGAACATGGTCGGCGGTCTTTTAAAGCAAGTTATTGCGGCACAAGCAAATGTACTGGAAGAAATTATCTAGGTGTTTCGGAACAGTAAGCGACCGCAAAAGGAACTCGAGCTGGAAGATGCCTGTCACATGTTATCCGACAGTCTTCAATCCTTCAATAGGAGCTACATTGCATTGATGCTCTTGACGAGTGTAAAGACGAATATAGAAGGGTTTTTCTTCAGTCACTAGGCCAGGTTTTGAAAGACTCCAAGAACACAGTAAGGTTATTCCTCACCGGGCGGCCTCATGTAGAGGGCGAGGTCAATCGATACCTCGAATCACCCGCAATGGTTCGGATTGCGGCACATCACCACTGTTACAATATGGAAGTTGGGGAGAACCGTGTGCGTGTATTCTATGGTGCGATAACTGTGTACGGGTCTAAAGATCCAAGATAGTAGGGAAGAAAAGAGTAGAGTGCAAAGTCTAAAAGAGCAGTCACAAACCCTAGGGCTCCGGCTCATGTACAGCTGTAACAACCACGATATTATGAAATATGTGGCTCATCGGATTGATGAAGATCACAATCCAGTGGATATGAACAGTGGTTTCAAGAAGGAAATCATCGAGAAAATCGCTGCTGCGTCACAGGGAATGTATGTCTTCTAAATATCCAACTCCCCCGCTCCGGTCAAGATGTTCGAATCCTAGCCCCGGATAACCTGTGTATCACTTTGGTTACTGTTGGTTACTGCTGCGACCCCGCCATGTTCAGTTGCCATTATTGAGGGCCTTATAGTGTTGTATACAAGTTGATTATCTTGCGCTTAGGTTCCTACTGCTGGCTCTCCAAATTCAGACTGTATTAGACCAACCTACCGTCTCCCAGAGACGGATAGCACTGCAGACAATGCCTACAGGTCTTCACGATGCTTTTGGTGATACCGTAAACAGGATCATACGTCAGCCCAAGGCACTGTCAGATCAAGCCATGAACGTGTTAAAGTGGACGTTTCTCGCAGAAAGACCACTGCACGTCAACGAGCTACGTCATGCACTTGCTGTCAAACCAGGAGATAGACTTCGATTGGGACAATTTCGCCTCAGAAAAATCCTTGCTGAACTGTTGCCTCGGCCGATTATCATCGAAGCAGCGACGCCCACAGTTCGTCTGGTGCATTTGTCGCTTCAGGAATATCTACTCACCCAGAACGATACATTGTTTCCAATGGGTCACAGCGAAATTGCTTACACTTGCCTGACATATCTGAACTTCAATGCTCTTAGTCGCAATTCTTTGGACTTTGATCACGAAGATTCGGAAGACGATGATTGTACTTCCGGAGATTCTGACGTCCAGGACTCCGACGACAATTACTCCGGCACAAAGGACTCTAACCCCGATTATTCTGATACTGCAGAGTCTGAGGTCCAAAGCTATCACGTTGAAGAATGTTTAGCAGAGTTCGCTTTTCTCGAGTATGTCGCTTGTCAATGGGGCCACCTGCGCGCAAACAAGCCAACGAATCTGTGGAAACACTGGCAACTCGTCTACTCCAGAGTCACACTGATATACAATGCTGTTCTCTAGTGCATTATCAATTCATACAGTACTGGTCCCAGAAGTCCAGAAACAAGCCAACTGGGTTTTCCAGACTGCATGTTGCTGCTTATTTTGGTACCGACAGAATTTTCGAGTCATTAGCTAGAAGTTTTAATGTTGACGCGGTTGACTGTCAAGGCCAGACACCACTCTCCTAGGCATCGGCTGAGGGGCATGAGGTTGTGGTACGCATGTTGGTAGTGCGGGAAGACGTTGACATCAATTCAAAGAATGAGAATGGGACTACGCCGCTGATATGGGCAGCAACAAATGGTCATGAGGCGGTCGCGCGGCTACTTCTGGAGCGAGGCAACTTTAACACGAATTCCAGTGGTGAGTATGGGATGACACCATTGCAATGGGCAGCTATTAATAATTAGAATGTGGTGGTGGGATTGCTGCTGGAGCGGGATGACGTTGACCCGAACTGGAGGGACGAAGACGGAATGACGGCGCTATCGTTGGCTGCTGTGAGCGGAAATGATGCGGTGGTGCGGCGACTTCTAGCCTGGGACGATGTTGATACGAACTCGAAGGACAATCGCGGAATGTCGGTATTGTTATTGGCAGCGAGAATGGGGCGTAGTGGGATAGTGTGACAACTGCTGGATACAGTTGACGTCGATGCAAATTCCAAGGATAATGACGGATTGGGTGCGCTGGAATGGTCTCAGAAGGAGGGCCATGACGCAGTGGTGGACTTTCTCAAGGAGTGGTACAAGAACAACGCCAGTAGGATATCTCCAAGATCATAGAGTCTCTCTTATTGAATAACCGTTCGATTGCTCTGTAGAGCCACCGTATCTACTAGGTTCATATGTTTCAATTTCGTTTATCACAGGGGATAGTTAATATTGAAGATTCATGGACTATGTACCGATGTAATGAAATGTCTACGTTACCTTTTTTCATGTTCTCCGATGCACTTCATTACATCAAAATAACTTCTGTATAACTGACTGACTACCTCTCAACGGGACTTTAACTTATAGAGTCTTTAGTTTACATTCTCATGGGATTGTTAACACATTTATGTCTCAGTGGCATTCCTTCCTTTGCGCTTTGTCAAGTGTTTGCTCTACGAAACACATGGCGAATAACTTCTTTAGGATGCTAATCATTGGATGATGAAAGTTTCACTCGGTGCGCTCTATGGCACATATGCTACACCGATTAAATATATATGTACATGTATTATACAGCAGTCACTACACAGCTTTTATTCCTCGTTACATCTCTTACTCCTTTAAATACTCCCCGATGCATTTTCCCAGGATTATTCATATAGCCGCTCCCACCGTCGCCAAGCCGCCACGTCTGCCTCTCGAACGGTCATCGATTACCCACTAGTCAATGGAATGACAGAACCTATTGCGAATCTGTTTTTTTTTTTTGTTTTAATCATACTGTATTCACTCTACTTAGAGTATGACAGCCCTTTAATCCCCTCCGCCCCCGGGCTGGCCGGCTAGATGGCGGAGCTCCACTCCTGCTACCCGTCGTCCCCTTCTGACAAAACAAAGCATCTAAAAATGATCGATAACCTACAAAGGAAATGTGATGAAATCAGGGAGAGATTGCGAATCTGTTCAACCTTGTAAAAAAATATCATCGTGTAGTTGTGATAGACTTGGACTACCTACGGGCAAAAAGTTTCCTCCGCGTTCGCAACCCCCTAGTCTTCCACAATACTTGGCAAAGCTTACCCGAATGTCAAGCTCTGTTTTACTTGTCATTCAGATGCCACAGAATTGACTGAGTCACCACAAAAGTAGGACAGTGTGAACGTCGGAGATTCCTGGAAGTGATACACCGCCCATCTACATTCAGTGATGATGGAAATTTATTCCATTGGTTGGTGTCTATTGTTCGCCAGCGTGGGAATGTGTTGAAATAGATAAAGAAGACTAGATACATCCACTATCTAAAGAACTAAAACCGGGATATCATAGACACAGAAGAGAATTCAAGTGGCGTACGGTACCAACCATGAATGTCTCCGCAATGTCTGGCTGGCATATAGATCACTTCTGCGGACTGTGCCTAGCGGTTAAAAATTATACAAGTGAGATAAATATTTCTTCCTACCTAAATTCAATATTCCACAGGCATTTTCATATCGCCCGAAGTTCAAGCTCACGTACAATTAGTGTTAGCAACGGGTCCGGGTAACCCGCCAGCGGTCCGGGTTTGGACCGGAAAAACGGTTCGGTTCGGTTCCAGAACCGTCCACAAACCTGACCTGCAGCTTCTGGGCGGTCCAAACCCGGCCTGCTACCCATCAACACGCGGGTATTGCCAGGTTTGCCAAGAACCCTCGGGTCCAATCTCCGGTCCTGCACATCGGGTTGTTCTATTTATGGTCGCATTCAGATATCCTACTATTAATCGAGAAATATTAACGATGGTACCTCGGTGTTCTCTTTTGATCTAGTGGCCATCTTTGCAATCAAAAAATGGGGAGGGATGCTCCCTGCACCATCCTGGAAATGAGCGTCAACGGAGCGTCAACGATTTTTGGTCTTGCATCTTGGGTAATCTGAGTGGCCATAGGTTGCAGATAGTCATAACTGAGGTATTGGCATGATTTAGAGGCAAAACAAGAAGCGACACGCTCCCTGCCCCATCCTGAAAATGAGCGTCAACTCAGTGTCCACAGTTTAACGTCTTGCATGTTGGGTAATCTATATGGCGGATGATTGTAGTCCTCTATTATGGAGGAATTGGCAGCCTCTCTGCGCAGATAAGCAAGCGACGTTCCCGCGACAGCCTCCCAGACAGTAACAACTTAGTTCATTTACAATGATGCAACTAGGAGTCAATGACTGTTTCAGCCTAGAGAAACGGTCAAAACATCGTATATGGACAATGACTGATGAATTGCGCTTTGATTACCCAGAATGAAAGGCCAAAAATTGTTGACACCGATTTTCATGAAGGGGCACGGAGCATATAGCTATCTGTTTTCCTTATACAGGCGGCCAATACTTTGATTATATACAGGAACAACCATATCGCTGTTGAATCACCTGACTTACTGCAACAAAAATCGTTGATGCTATGTTGATGCTCCTATTCAGAATGGGGTAGAGGGCATGTGGGTCGCTGTTTTGCTGATATAGCCAGCCATTGCCGCTTTTATAAATCGTCTCCACCGATTGCAACGCAGCTTAGCAATGATGCGACACCAACAATCGATGACGCTCCGTTGACACTCATTTTGCGATCAGCATATCCACAATATGTTATCATTCAATCAATGATTCCACCAGTCCAGCAATGGACCAGTCCGGACTGGAACCGTCCAGTCTAGTCCAGGTCCAGTCCAAGAAATTTTTGGACTGGGATTGGACCAATCTCCAATTTTTCGGGACCTGGACTAAACTGGCCTGGAGTGCTTTGGACCATTCCACTCGGGCCGAATCGGCCCGAATACGCCGGGAGTTACTGATACACTGAGTCAACAAATAGAGTCCTACTCATATACTCATACGTGTAGACTCATCTTGCCATTCACAAGTCACAATGTCCATCTCACCCCTCACCCCTTGCCACTTGCCACTTGCCACTCACCACTCGTTGGGTGTTGACTAGGGATTTGGCCCTGTGGCTTCCGTAGTGTTTGGTGGTGGCGGGCTCGGGCATGAGGCCAGTGGCTTACAGCCCCCATTGGCCTTGCCTGCCCCCATGGCGAGGAGGATGGCTCAGCACTGGTAATGGGCATTGGGCTACCGCTTTGGCAATCGGCATGGAGTTTTCCTTCCCTCTCTTTCGTATATAAGTCTACAGGTTTTCCTGCATGTTGGATCGACAGACAATTGAGCTTCTTCATTCCTCGTCTTTTGCTCTCAACATTTGGTATGGTTGGGTTTCTCGTGGTGGTGCTTGCTAGCAGTGGTGGGTTGGTTCATAGTGATTGCTCGCAGTGGGTGGTTGTTATGAAATGACGTTGTGTCTGAGTTGTTGTCGTTGTTTATTCATACTGTATTCACTCTAGCTGGAGTATTACAGGCCCTTATTCCTTCGGCCTCTGTGCGAACTGGTTAGATGGTGGAGCTCCCACCTACTACCCTTCGTCCCCGCTGACAAAAGAAACCGAAAGAGGAAGAGAAAAGAATGCCTGGCCGCTCGGACCTGTATGCCCCACCCCGGCGGGAACTTTCCGACATCCATGGCCGCCAGGAAGTCCACACCACCATGTCACATATCTCCATGGAAAACAGCTCCGAGACCTGTGCCCACCGGCATCGGCCAGCTTTCCAGCCGGTTGCCAATGACTTTGTGCTTGTCATTGGGATAGGTCTCCTGTTGCCTGCTTTGCCATTCAGTCTGTAGCCAAAGTGCTTACTGCATATGTCGGCCTCCCACTGGGCCTTGGCTTCTGATCTTTCTTTGGGTAGTGTCTGAGTTAGGGTTGTAGGGATAACTGTCTCACTTCTTGAGTTTTTCGGATCTAGTTTGAAATTGATAAATAGTATCCTGTTTGGACTGGTCCAGACCAAGCCCGTCCAGTCCAAGACTGCCAGTCTGGGGCCCGGTCCAGTCCGACCTTCCAGTGGGACCGGACCAGACTGAGCCCTACCCCAGACCGGGTCCGTCTGGACTGGTGGAATCATTGCATTCAATTTGGCCTACTATATCAGTAATGGTGTTTTGGCAGCCTTTGTACTGTCTTCATGTACATTCTTCTTTATCACTACATTGTTGTTTAATAATACATATAAATATATCCTTTAAAATACACATTAAAGTGTCCGCTAATTGTAGATAATAATACACTCCAAAAACCTGTTCCATTCTATCATTGCTCATCTCCGCTGTCAAGTTTGCTCAATAGGCTGCTGTCGTCTGCAAAATGAATGTCAGCTGCATTACCACGTGGCAGATACTGTACTAACCAGTCCATGATTCTGTATGTGTGAGCAAATCTGAATCGAAATCTTTATCGCACTTGCGATCCTGGGCATAAGCATCATCATTGAAGAATTGAGCACTGGGAAGAGAAGTATGGATATGCGCATAGCCGGGTTGCACACCTTCGATTTCGGATACATGAGGTAGCTCATCATCACTTGGTGGCACAGGTGGCGTTCCGGGCGGATGTGGCCTCGGTTTTGGTGTCGGCTGTCTGAGTCACTCCGGTGCAGGTGCATCTGTGCCTTTGCGCCTCCAGCATGCCTGGCGATTCTGGGCTGTGCCATTTGGGTAAGAGAGGCAGCCGTCCGTTTGATTTTCTCGAAGCATAGCAGGGTGTCTCTCCATCGCAGCCTTCAGATCCTGATGCCCAGGAAACTCAACTGCCCGATTCTTCTCATCCCAGACTTCGGCACGAGCTCTCTTGATTAGAAATTGTGTTTCCCCTATTGCAGCGCGGGAGAACCCTCCTATGGGCATTTTGGCCATATTCGAGGCAAGGCAAACGTCAGACTGTTCTAGCTGTACCCGACATCCTTGCCTTGCCATAGTTGCAGACATGTTGAAAACCTCCAAGAAATTAGTTGCAGCATCTACATATCAGATTCGGCTAGTACCTCTAACATATACGCTTCCGTAGCATCCTCTAATGTGATTCTAGCCCGTTTGTTCCACTCTCGGGGATTCCTATCACTGAATTCGTCCGCAACAATCCCAGACCGGAGCATCTCATGGTATTCAATTTCGCAGACGGATCTGACCAATGCCTTGGTCGACCATGGAGGTTTCCCATTACGGGTGGCTCGATATTGCTCACGCAGCTCTCTACATGTAACAGCTGCATGTAATATCGTTCGTTGACGGCCGTCTATCTTGATTCAACTATACTCAGATCCAATCGTGTGCTGCTTCATGTACTTGCTGTTTCCGGTTTCATAGAGAATTTTTAACCGTGTGTCCATGGTTATGATTTCAGTGGCTGCATTTGCAGCGTTGCAGTGAGCTATGTGGTGTCTGCATTGTAGTTGTTTCTCAGCGGGTGGCATATTGGAAGAAGCGCCCGTCGTTCTGCTCAATTTTGTTCTACACTCACCTCGCTGAGGTGTTTGTGGAGCCGTGATTTGTTGCAGTGGAAGTGAAGAGATGGTGATAACCGAATGAAGTGGGAAGGCCTGAAAGAGATGATAACAACAAGAAGTGGAAAGTCCCTAGGAAGATATAGTTAGTTTCAAGTCAAAATGGCATGCATAACAGCCAACTTGCACGGTCTATCCATGCTTGATCCTGCTGCATATAGCTGCCGGTTGCACGGGGTTACCACCGTCCGGCGATTTGCCCCAAGTCGGTGGGATGTTGTGTGTGTGTCTACAGGGATACTTCATGGTGAACGACCGCCGAAATGTTGGGGTTGTGAGATAAAACAGTACATTTTTCGACGGAAAGGATGTTTGCTGACGATTGTCCCAAGACATCGCATGGATGTTACATGAAACAGACACTAAATGCTGTATGGTTAGCATTGCTATTCCCAATTCAGTGACACTCAAAAAGTAGATTTTGCTTTGTTCAAGTCGATGAAGCGTACCAACCTCAACATAAACAACGCAGCTTGCCTCTATGTGGTCCATATCCTGCAACATCCAACAACTGGTACATCAAGGAAGTCAACACAAAATAGAATGGTCAATGCTCTGAAATTGAACCCATTGCCATTGCCGGCAGGCAAACATGGCATATCGACATAGTGTTCCACATGACGACGTCATCAACCGAAGAAAGACAAGAGCGGCTTGGAAGGACAAAGGGTTCGAGCTCATGTAGCATTGCGCAGCATGTGATCCGAAAAGAAGCTTGCAGCAGGGAGACAACTAGAACCACACAGTTCAAGCAATGAACAGATAGTGAAATGGATTGAGGATTATGTAGACAGAGAGACCAGTGGGGCAAGAATGAGAGTTGAAGACGCAGAGAAAGCAATTAAGCAGGAGCAGGAAGGAATGAGAAATGCTGGAAACACAGGATTGACAACCACCAAGCCTGAAACAACATTTGAGGAGATGTTGAACGCCATGGGGGATAGTCTGAGTGATTTTGCAAGTTCCGACGATAGGGAGGATGTGGAAGACGAGGATGATCATGAGGAAGATCCTGAGCTGGGCAAGGTTAGCGAAGATGACGAACCCGGCGGCGTGATGGGCACAATCTCTGAAACAGTACAGCATCGCATGGAGCGTTTTCTGCAGAAGCAGATAAAGCTTGATGGATTGATGCAACCTGCCTGCGGAGACGCGGCGTACAACTTTGGTGAGAGAAATAAGGCGTACTGGACTACCGGATTAGACATTCTGGCGGTCGTTCAATCACATAGGGAAGAGAATGCAACCTGTTCTGCGCTCACAACATTTAGTGAGCCAATGGAGACACTTGATAACATCCCCGGAAAATCGCAAATGGCATAAGTCACTTCGTAACCGGGGAGTAGTCAAATGAGGTTTGGATTGCGGAAATCCCAGACACATGAAGGCATTCCGTCCATCCCGCCCGCCCCAGCTCCTGATTCATCAATAATTCAGACAGCAAAGCTTGTTGAAGCCATAAGTGATAACGCCTGCCCATGGCGTCCCAAACTAATTACCATATAGAAATTGGTTTCCGACAAACACATGGCGACGGCTCCTTCGTCGCTTGAGAAATCAATATGCAAATTGATATTTGTGACAATATATCACTTCTAAATGCAAAGATGAACCTATTTTGCTCCATGTCAGCGTTTACTTGATTTCAGTGACCAAATTGTGAGTCATGATAATGTGTCTGTGCATGTGCAAGGGTCGGATAGTCCATGCCAATGTTCTAGAATTCAAATCGTATTGACTGATGACCACTGAACGTGATATCATCCTGCTGGTTACTGTCAAGTCAGACAATTTGAACTAAATTAGAGACTGAACTCACTAACTATATCTAAGTCAGTGATGTCATATGAGTCATAGGTGAGGCAGTCAATGCGCATCACGATCTCGGATGTATGATGACTGTCATGCTGCATACGATTATGACGCCAACTGTATAACTTTCTCCACAGACCCAGAGCACATGGTTGAGATTTTGAAAATGGCTTATGGTATGTCATGGAAATCACAGAGAATAAGCTGGATGAGGAAAGGTGAGGAACTCAAACTAAACATATCAAGAACTAGGGTGTGGATCTGCATGGGTTGAATTGCCGGCCGAAAGCGCTGGAATGCGATAGGCTAACGTTACTCATCAGACAGATACCATGTGAGGTGGTGGATCAGATATCGAGAGGCTTGAAAGCATTTGGATTCAAATGTTTATATATAGAAACGATTTATTGGCTGCCAATAACCACTGTATGCATTTTTGCATATAATTGTTGAGCATCCACCGACTGTTAGTCTGTCATTAAGTTGAGCGTCAACAGAGTGTCAACAATTTTTGGTCTTTCATTTTCGGCAAACAAATGACTTCATAGTCATATGCTTCCAAAATGATTGTATTGGCGGTTTTTATAGGCAAACATGATAATGACATGCTTGTTGAACCATCCTGGAACTGAGCATCAACGCAGCTGTAATGATTGTTTGTCTTGTATCTTGGATAATTAAACGGTGAAGGAACCCCTTCAACCCATAATCTTGGTATCGGCTGCCTCTATGGGCAAAAATGCTACAGAAGATATAGCTACCACCTCGTAAAAATCAGCATCAACGGAGGGTCAACGATTGTTGGTCCTGCATGATGGACACTCAAAGCGCTGTGTGTTGACATTACCCCATCATCAATGCATCGGCCACATCTATGAGCAAAAATGATTGGGACAAGACAGCTACCACCTTCCGAAAATGAGCGCAAACAGAGTGTCCAGGATTTTTGGTCTTGCATCTTTCACACAGGCAGGGCTATAGGACAACCTAATCCCATAATCAGCTTATCGGCTGCCTTCATGCGGAAAAATGTTGGTGACAATACAGCTACTACCTACTGAAAATGAGCGTGAACGGAGCGTCAATGATATTTGGTCTTCCATCCTGGACAATCTAAGGGCTATGGAACGTCGTTATCCAGTATTCAACTTATCGGCTGCCTTTATCGGGAAAAATTATTTTGACGATTTCGCGACAACCTCCTAAAAATTAACGTCAATGGAGCATAGATGATATTGGGTCTTCTATCTTAGACACTATAAGGGTTATAACACGTCGTTATCACATATTCAACTTATTGGCTGCCTTCATCGAGACAAATGCTGCTGACGATATCACGTCCACCTTCTACAATTCTGCGCCCACGGAACGTCAACACTTCTTGTGGGGGCTCAATGAGCTAAATAGGAATGAACTGCATTGTGTTGTTCCTGCATTGAGTCTTACGCAGTCAGTCTTTGCACTATATTGTTGTATACAACTTTGCAAATATGAATGCAATGTCTTACAGATCTGACTATTTTTTGCTTGTAGTTCTAGTCAATATATTAGAATCCGCAGTCTTCTTTACTATAAGGTAACTTTTGCCAGCCTGTCGAGTCGGATCACGCGGCAATGAAATTCTTGCCGCGATGTCAGAGTCCATTGTTCAAAGACCTCATTGCTTGACGTTATGATCTCTTCCAAGGATGAACGTGTCTTTATTTGAGATTTGAGCGACCTTACTTTACAAACCATCATCGATGCTTCGTGCGCAGCAATGACATTCGGCTCGAAGCGGCCGATTGCTTGGGATAATTCTAGACATGTGCCTGGGTTGTGATTCTACTTACAATGTGGAATTGAGGAGACGAGCAGCCCTGGCAATAGATGTATCGTTTGCATCGAGTTCTTTGCCATCCAGCAGGAAATCGGACCAGCTCAATGGGGAAACACTTGTTGGCAAAAGCTCACATCGCAAAGTGAAACCAATTAACCGAGTCAAAGGTTACATAATTGACTAGTTCGACGGTCAATGAAACTGCATTGCCATCCTGAGGAGGCAAGAAAGTCGAGGAATCACAATAGTAAGTTCGCAGAGGATAATCGTAGTTGACTTCCAGGTTGATCCATATTGACCGAAATGACAGACAAAATGTTCCAAACTTGCAGCTAAGGACTTTGAAACTCCCGAATTACACCAAGACACAGGGAATCGCCACCTCATGTTAGGATTCATTTCGGCTCCTATTCCATCGAACGCTCTATCAAATCTAGAGCTACGATGGCCATATAAGGCAATACGCGATGAACCAGTGCGGCCATGCACTATGACCCATAGCAACATTTGCCGGAAGAAATATCCACTGACCGTGGATGCAATTCAGAAGCAATTACCGTCATAAAATTATGTTAGTTCAGCGTTGGACGGATGAACATCAACAAACAAACTAGCAATAATGTCGGTCATCGCGTGTCATATGGATGGCAATTGGGCATTGCATGAAGTTCAGCTCACCTTCGATGATGTTGATCGCCTGTTCTTTTCCAGTTTCGAAAGCAAACTAAGGATGATAGGTCAAGGGCCAACATACTGGAGCAAGGTTGGCGATACATTTGAAAAACGTGCTTGATCGTTTTGAACTTACGGATGGCCGTACTCTTCCAATTACTACTGATAATTCCTACTCTAATTACTCGATGACACGCGAGCTGCAGTCAACACTTGAGGTCTCCCGAATCGAGTGGCGTGCATTGCAGAACCACATACGGTGCATGGCACAGGTCATATAGCTGACTTTAGGTGCATTCATCAGCAGTCTGGGTGTACAACGTCGAACCAAGTCTTGGGAAGCCCATGAGCATGATCAGCAATTTGGAGAGAATGGAAGCCTAGGCATTGTGAGGAGTCAAAGACTTCAAAAAGAGGGCAATGCAAGAATCAATAAGGTGTTGGCAATGAGACCAGGTTTAGCAAAGATAATTGAGAAAGTATGTATTTCATGATATTTTGAAAGTCCTGAAACTGACCTTCATATAGCAGAGAATGCTTGTGGTATTGATTACGCTGACACCTGGTTGTCGAAACAGGTTTATTGACTGTCACAAAGCCACAGTCCACGTTGCGAGACTTCTTATTATGGATGTGATGACCCGTTGGAACTCTACAGTGGAGTTGCTTGAGCGCGCCTACCAATTACAGGAATTCACATGCGAGTGGCTTTAACATCCAACATCCACTGATCACCAGCCACTGTTCACTGCTCAAAATGAATGGACCGTTGTGATATATATCATGGAAGTGTTGAGGCCATTTGGATATTGGACTCTGTGGATGTCGAAGAGGCCTACAGTCGCTTTGCATCACGTTATCACAGTGTACAATAACATGTTCGATAATACGCATGGTGTGATGCGAGCTTTAGGCAAGAAGATGACTCAAAGGAAGTAAGACTTGTTCTTCGCCATGAAGTTAGCTCGGCGAAAGCTGTCCAAATAATACGCTGAAGTGACTCCATCGACGGGCACGCTTCTCATTTCTGCACATATCATCGATCCTTTCCGGAAGCTCAGATCATTTAGAAAGTGGGACAAAGGAATGGATATTACTCTTGAGGACGAGACATTCTATACAACCCAATACCAAGTGTCCCTTCTGAAGTATGTGCAGAATGAATAATGGCCAAACATCGATGTGTGCCGGTCAATAAACTCGAAAGCTTACAGAGCAGCAATCGCATCCCCTGTGCAAAGCCTTCAGTATCCTGTCAATCATCCCTTCATGGATATGATTTGTCCAGCGATGATGCCGAGTACTTAACGCCTAACACTGTGGCTGAACTGACACCCAAACGAAGCGATTGGGCAGCACGGTTATTGATCACTGCCAGGCTGTATTTGAATCTGCCGGCTGAACCACCAAACAACTGGGGGCAAATTAATCCAAATCTCAATGATTACCACTCCGACCTGACGCACACTAGCAGTACATTTTGGTCACCGGACATAACCGACTGGCGGCACCAACCAGAGGACACGCACTCCAAGTCCGCCGATCTCTCCAATGTTGGAAGCGACATATTCTCCATCATACCAAATGGTGTCGGGGTGGAGGTCAATTGCTCCCGTGCCCGAGATGTTATAGGCCGGAGGCAGTCAATCACCACCAGCAGGACCCTTCGCAAAAAAGTCGTTGTATAGCACCTCTTCTGTTAGCGACGGTTCCGGACCATCACTTCGGGTCCGGGTGTAACGGGCGGGGTCGAGCGCAGGTGATATGGATGTTGCAAAACTGAACTCGAAATGCGTATCGAGGGACAAGAATCAGAATATATTTCAAAGTCGTACTATTGCTTTGCTATACAAGAGAATGAGTAAAGAGAGAAGAAAAGGAAATCCTCCAACGCCATCAACACTCTCTTTATATACAATTCATCTGCCACCCTCGAACCATTCCTCATGCTCTGATGTACCATCCGAATCTCATCCCATGATCTTACACACCACTCGGTTATTCCTTATCGTAACAACCACGCCACCTCACCTCACGTCGCAACACCTCAGATCACTTCTTTATCTAACTAAATTATACCGCCACCATCTCGCCGCTTCCTCCGCGTCTTCCAACGTCTCCGCCTTTCCGTAACACAATTCCTTCCACACCACCCGTATCTTTCTTCAATTATCCCCAGGTATCACCGTACCTGCCTGCGCCGTGACAGTATCCCCCCCTTAGGCTCGAGGTCCTCCGAGAACATTTTCCAAGGGTCCGGGCTTTCCTGGGTAATGTTTATGAAACTCCTCCACGGCCTGTAACCCATCGACAAACTTTGCCGGCTCCCAGGTAAGAGAATCATAACCCGTCCATCGGACAAGGTACTGTAACTGATTCCGATACACTCGGCTGTCCTCAATGCTCGATACTTGATACTCTTCCTCGCCTTCGACCTCCACAGGAGGTGGAGGGGGTACGACCTGTCCTTCCAACGGGTCCTCAACAACGGGATCCAAAAGTGAGACAGGTTGAACACGATGGATTCGAATTGACGCTGGTAAATCTAACTCATAAGCATACGGAGACACTTGCTTATGTACCCGAAAATGTCTCAGCCGTTTCCAATCCAACTTCCGAGTAGGACGAACGGTTCTTACGTTCCTTGCGTCCAGCCATACCTTGGATCCAACTTGAATATTCGGTGCGGGAATACGTCCTCGATTTGCGTTTTCTTCCTTTACCGCTTGACTACGCTTCATCTC